>Ga0105350_10001269_pt1 | contig 16150 bp, 12 predicted proteins | sample EN1Hudsemesocosm_FD_83506 | JGI IMG/M metagenome (GOLD analysis project Ga0105350, IMG submission 83506) | Methane-oxidizing microbial communities from mesocosms in the Hudson Canyon - EN1E Hudson Canyon | ecosystem: Environmental > Aquatic > Marine > Cold seeps | place: Hudson Canyon... | reverse complement strand
TATACATGCTGTGCGAAAATATTGAAATCATTAATAAATTAGGTTTACACGCAAGAGCGGCAGCTAAATTCGTCAGTACGGCCACTCGATTTGAAAGTAATATACGAATAAAAAAAGAAGATCGTGAAGTCGATGGCAAAAGTATCATGTCGGTTATGATGCTAGCTGCATCATGCGGCACCTCCGTCGCAATTACCGCTGATGGAGGGGATGAGCAAGAAGCACTTGAGGCAATTAAAGAACTCATTAATGATCGTTTTGGAGAAGGTGAATAACTATTGCCTACTTAAACAATTCTGCGCGTAACATTCTGTTTAATGAGCTGAATTAAAAGCAATCAGCTATAATTACCTAAGTGCATTTATATTTCTTTCCGAGACACCATGCAATGCTCAGCCAATTCCCAAAAAACAACAACGCATCTAAGTTAGATAGCGTCACAGAAGCTATTGAGACTGGCTCTCTCAAGCAAGTAGCCCGAGTTGTAAATAAGGGTTTATCCACAAGCGATATTGCACTACTAATTGAATCATCTCCCCCAAAAGAACGGGCCTTAATATGGCGACTCCTTGAACAAGAGTTAAAGGGTGATGTACTACAATATCTAGGCGAAGATATACAGGCACAATTTTTAAGCAAACTAAATACACAAGAAGTTATCAGTGTTACAGAAGACTTAGACACGGACGACCTCGCAGATATACTCCAACTATTACCCAAACCTGTTATCCATGAAGTTCTGAATGCAATGGATAGCCAAGACCGGCATCGAGTTGAGAAAGTACTTTCTTATCCCGAAGATACTGCTGGCGGATTGATGAATACCGACACCATCACTATTCGCCCCGATATTTCAATTGATGTCGTTCTCAGGTACTTAAGAAGGCACCGCTCTTTACCTGAAATGACCGATAAATTATTGGTTGTTAGTAAAAAAGATGAATTAATCGGCTCCTTGCCCGTCAATACTATTCTTGTAACCAACACTTCATCTACTGTCAGAGAGGTGATGGACACTGACATTGTCACTATTGATGTAGACATGAAAGATAGTGAAATTGCCAAATTATTTGAACGACAAGATCTTGTTTCTGCGCCTGTTATCGATAAAGAAAATGTCTTACTGGGAAGGATCACTATCGATGACGTTGTTGATGTTATCAGAGAAGACGCTGATCACTCATTGATGAGCATGGCGGGCCTTGATGAAGAAGTCGATACATTTGCCCCCGTAAAACAAACCGCGACAAGAAGAGCTATTTGGCTGGGCATTAATTTAATTACCGCTTTTATTGCCTCATCCGTCATCGGTATATTTAAAGGAACGATTGAAGAAGTCGTTGCTTTAGCCGTGTTAATGCCAATAGTAGCAAGCATGGGCGGCGTTGCTGGAAGCCAAACACTAACCTTGGTAATTAGAGCGATGGCGGTAGGTCAAATCAGCAGAAGCAACCTAGCATGGTTGGTGAATAGAGAATTTTTTGTTTCACTGATTAACGGTATTATATGGTCTTTTGTTGTCGCGTCAGCTTCAATACTCTGGTTTGGTGACATAACAATCGGTATTGTGATTGCTGCTGCCATGACCATTAATTTAGTAGTCGCCGCCATTGCGGGTACTATTTTACCAATATTTTTAAAATCCCGTAACATCGACCCTGCCTTAGCTGGCAGTGTTGTGTTAACTACTATTACCGATGTCGTAGGTTTTCTCTCCTTTTTAGGTTTGGCCACACTCGCCTACGCTACATAGAAATCAACAGAGACATATTATGCCAGATTACCAGCCCCCCTATGACGATGAAGACCTTGATAATGTTAAAAGTAAATCCCAGGTCAAACGTGAAATGGAAGCCCTACAGGTGCTTGGCCAAAAACTGACAGAGTTAAAAGCCAAACAATTAACCAACATGCCCATTAGCGAAGACCTACGACATGCTATTAATGAGGCGCATAATATTACCCAGCGTGAAGCTAAAAGAAGACACCTTCAATTCATTGGTAAATTAATGCGAGACGAAGACGCTGAAGCTATTCAATATGCCTTAGATGAATTTGACTCGAGCAGCCAAAGATTTGCTCAAGAGCTTCATCAACTTGAATCTTGGCGGGATAAGCTTATAAAAGAAGGTAACGACACCTTGAACGAGTTCATTAAAGAGCAGACTATTACGATAGATGTTCAACATTTGCGTCAACTGATAAGAAATGCAAAAAAAGACCTAGAAAAACAAAAAAGTACCGGCTCTGCTAAAAAACTGTTTCAATTTCTAAGGACAATCCAACAACCTAGAACCTAGAACCTAGAACCTAGAACCTAGATAAAACCTGTACGGAAAGTCATACCCACTGCTGAATTCCTTGAGTTCACTACGAGCCACTTTCCGTTGAGCAATAGATGCTGTTTCGTTTATGCGACATAACTGGCATCGACTTTCGTGTGAGGTACACTTCAGCTAGGTCGATTTCGACACTGCAAAATCCAACGCCATTATTACACTGTGCAATCACCTCACCCCAAGGACTAATAATCATACTGTGTCCCCATGTTTCAAGACCATTTTCATGCACGCCCCCCTGATTTGACGCTAGCAAGAAACATTGTGTCTCAATAGCCCTAGCCCTTAACAATACTTCCCAATGAGCTTTACCAGTCTTTTCCGTAAATGCGGAAGGTAAAATAAGCGTATTTACGCCCCGCTCTACCAATTTTTGATATAAAGTTGGGAACCTAACGTCATAACAAATACTTAAACCCATCTTAAGACGACCTAAAGCAGTAACACTGATTGCATCACCCGGTATATAGTTATCAGATTCAAGGTATTGACCCTGCACACCACCAACATCAACGTCAAATAAGTGCAGCTTATCATAATGATTTACGACTAAACCTACCTGATTAATGACTAAACTTCGACTTACAACCTTTGTCGATTTACTTCTTTTAGCGTCACGAAAAGGTATTGTACCTAAGACTATATTAACTCTGTGCTTCCTTGCAAACTCACAAAAACCTGGAATATAGCCCTGAATTTCAAGCGCACTTTCGATTAGATTTGATGATCCAAAGCTTAAAAAGTTTTCTGGAAATACAATAAGGTCTACTGAAGCATCTTTCATTATTTCAGATAATAATATATTCGCCTGAGTAACATTCTGCTCAACACTTGCGCAGCTGACCATTTGCGTAACCGTGACATTGTATTTATTTTTCATAGAGACTTATCTCAATTAGCTTATGCTGACAAAAAAAAGACCACTACTAGTTATTGGCGGCTACTTTTTATTTGTAGCATTAATTGCTTGCCCTAACTCAACTTTGGGCTTTCCCCAAGTTCCTGTAATATCATAACGCGCTGTGGTCAGCGCTGAAAGTGGTTCACCTAGCAACTTATCAACTAACCATACTGCACCACCAATCTGAGGAACACCCAAAGCTAAAGCGGCTAAAGGAACATTCTGTGAAAAAGGTAAAGCTAGAAGCAGTTCTAAATCTAACGTTTCTTTGTGCAAGTTAGTATTACCGTTTATGACATAGTTCCCAGAAGGCCCATCAATTACAAGGGGATTATTTAAGGTCAATAAACCCTGATCAACGGTTGACGTTAAATCTAAGGAATCATAACTAATTCCGCTTTTATATAGATCAGAAAAATCTAATTTCAGGCGACGAAGAATAGCATCTGAATTTAAGATGCCAAATATTCTTAAAACATCTGTTTTATCATCCTCTGTTTTTAATGATCCATCTTCCATCTTTAGCTTAAACTTACCGGACAAATGCTCAAAAGAAAAATCCAGTGGTGTATTAGGCCAAACGAACGCTAGAGATGAGTTAAAACGTTCACTAGTCATTAAAGGGTCTATGTCAAATGCAGTTAATAGACCCTCTACTTTCTCACCCTTCATATCCAACGTTAATATACTGTTATGATGTCCTTCAGCAAACAATTGCCAATTAAGTTGCCCCTTTATTGTGGAGTCAGCAACTTTACCCTTAATTTTTCTAAAAATGATGCCATTATCAGTGAGCTCAGTTTTAGTACTCCATGCGCCATAGTTATGATCATTAATGAAAAGTTTCTTGGCGGAGAAAGTTAAAAAAGGGATATCGCTTGGAACAATAGAAACAGCATCTTTATCAACAATACCGCCTGTCGATTGAGATAAAAACAAATGATCTAGCTTAAGCTGTAAAGGTTTTTCTTTATAAGCAGGTACTATTAAACCCTTTATAGTGGGCCCATCAAGCTCGCTGGACCAGGTATTATTGTTATTTTTGAGGATGACATGAGTATCAGAAAAGTCTTGACCGAACGCATTTAAGTGCCCTACATTCAACTGCACTTGCTTTAAGATTCCTTCCTCAACGACGGTCTCTTCAGTTTCAGCTGTTTTAATAGCGTTATTTATAAGCTCTTCGATAAAGTTAAGCCATGGTTCTAATTCAACATTATCAAGATCAGCAGCAATATTTAAGCCTGATATGTTAGTGTTTAGTACTTCTGCCTGATTAATCAAAACCTCACCAAAGGAGAAAATTTGATCCACAAAAAGTAACTCACTACTCAATTCATTTCCTGATGCTAAACCTAACGATGCATTGAGATAAAATTGATTCGGTTTTAACAATAAATTTATATTTAAAGGTTCAATTTCTGTATGTAATTTCTTCAGTGGAAAGGGCATGTCTCGCTCAACCCCTAGAAAATCTGATTTTATAGATAAGTTTGGATATTCACCCTGCTGGCTCGGTAAGGACAAAACCGCAAAATAGTTAAAATTACCGTTAAAAGACTTAATAGGCTGTTGCTTGAAATGCTTAAATAAGCGTGCAACGCTCACCCCCCCCTCTAAGGTAATATTGGTTTGATTCAGAACCTTATGATCGTTTACATCATTGTAGTCACTAAGGATAGAAACCATTGCTTCTTGTTCAAAAACGCTAGCTAGAACATTCTTGGCTTCGACTCCACCCTCAGAAGAAACGGCTAAGCTCCCCCTCAAGTTAGAAAACAAAACATCTGAGTCTTTATGTAAAACATCAACACCATTTAGCTTAGTATTGATGTTATATTTAGTCTCGAACCCTGAGGTCATTGGAATTTCAAGAAATATATCGACCGCAACATCTCCGCTTATAACGATTTGATCCGCTATAGCATTTGTATGTTCAGATATAGGTGATGATTTAAGCCAATATTGCATAATAGATTGATCAGCCTCACTTAAAGCACGCGCCTCCAGGTATCGAACGCCACTACCCTGAACCTCTGGTAATATAACATCCACCTTTTTGAGTTTGGTTTCGTGTATCTCTGCACCTTCTGCACTGATCAGTAATTTTTCATTTTGAAGGTATATATCTGCATTGAGTTCTTTTAAGTGTGGCCACTCATCCGAAAATTTCAGTTCGCCCGCTGATGTTCTCAAATAAATACTAGAGGTAAAGCTGTTTTCGGCAGAAACTGTTTCGGTAGAACCTAAACCATAATACACACCCTCCTGAACTTTTCCCGAAACTAAAGATGTATTCAGCCAACTATGTAAATCGTCTCCAACGACAAGACCAGGCACAAAATTGGGAGCATTGGTGAAATCTATATCTTGTACTGCAATCGCAAGCGTCAGGTAATCTTCTTGATCTTTTGGGTTTATTAAAAGAGAGAAATCTCCATAAACGAGACTTTCATCTGACTGCCATAGCCTCAACCCCTCAGAACTAATCTGAACACTATCGTCACCTAAAACCCAAGAGACCTCCCCTTCGGCCTTTTTCATCAACCAAGGTTTATAAAACAGTCTTGGAAACCCTAATTCAAATTTGTCAGAATCAAATTGAACATGCCCCCCCTTTGAGTCAGCATAAACATAACCATCTATACCGCTACCTGATGGTGTACTTTCAAAGGCTTTTAAAGAAACTTGAGATAACTCTGCTTGGAGCTTGAACTGAGTCTCAAGTTCCGAGTTTAATGGAATATCTAGTCGTATATTCTGTAACAATCCAGCTGGACGACTAACTTCAAGCCGATGCTGCAACTTGGGTGGGAGGACGCCTGTAGAAACAGCCAAACGACTGAGGCAACCAATATCAAGATTACTAAGCTTTACGGCTATCTCTTCTAGGGAATTTTTAATAGTCGCGTCGGATTCTTGGCACTTTTGGCCAGCCCAACTATAACCAAAACCTTCAATTGAAACGAGGCTTCCTTCTTCTTCGCTTCTCCAACTATAATTCATGGCCAAATTACTAAGTGCAGGTAACTGTTTTTCGGCTAAGGTCCAATCAACACTGCTCAACTGCAAGTCCCCTGTCACAGACTTTAAACTAGTATTTTCAAAATATAACCAAGCTCTAGTCCCACCATCAATACTTTCAATTGATAAATCTTCCCACTGATAAACACTCATTAGCTGGGAAAAGAATTCAGTTGATCTTGCTTCGATAAATAATTCGCCAAAAATGTTTGAGTCACCTGAAACCTTTCCGCCTTCATACGAAAAACCTAACAAAGACTTATCACCTTCTTTCTCAAGAATTTTTCCGCTCGCATAAATCAGATTATTTTGATTACTCAGTGATATTAATGGAGAACGTAAAGCACGTACCAAACCAGCATTAGTTGTTAACGTTAATGAAATATCCGAAATACTGACAGTAGTACCCTCTAAAAAGCTGGGTAATGTAAGGGAATTGAACTCTAAGACAGTGTCGGAATTTATGTCATCATCAGAGGCACGCCCTAAAAAGTCGGATTGCAGCTCTATGCCGGCAAATATCCAAGCCCCCTCATTAGTTTGATCTAAACTGATTTCAACATGCTCAGTACTAATACTTTTAAGGCTTAGCTGAAGGTTCTTGATTGAGTTGATTAAAGAAAGACGGATTCTGGTTCGTCCCAGGTAGGCATTTTGTGAGCCGTTGATTGAAATTTGGTTAAATTCTAAAACAGGGTCAAGACCAACCCAATACGATTTTATATCTTGAATTTCTATTAGCTCACCACTCACACTTGAAAAATAATCTTCTAGATCTTGTGTATATTTTGGCAAGATAGACAGTGCGATACGGAATGACAGTGTATAAAGTACAAATAACAATAGAATGAACAACGGTACTTGTTTTATAAAACGCTCAAAGAGTTTGAAAAATTGCGTTAACAAAAGGTCACACTAACACCACATCATATTGACCTTGGTTATACATAAGTTCAACTTGAAACTTTATTTGCTTTCCAATAAAAGTTTCAAGGTCGGCCATGTTATCTGACTCTTCGTCAAGCAAACGATCAATCACACTTTGTGAAGCCATGACTAAGAAAATCTTTGCCTCATACGCTCTATTAACCCTTAGAATTTCTCGCATAATTTCATAACAAACTGTTTCTGCGGTCTTAAGTAAACCTGTGCCGTGACAAACATTACATGGCTCGCAAAGTGTTTGACCTAGGCTTTCAGTGGTCCGTTTACGAGTCATTTCCACCAACCCTAATTCAGAAACACAACTAACAGTTGTCCGGGCATGATCTTTTTCAAGCATTTTTTCTAACATACGAAGAACCTGTCGCTTATGCTCTTCATCCACCATATCAATAAAATCCAGGATAATAATCCCCCCAAGATTTCTTAGACGTAATTGACGACCAATCGTTCTGGCTGCTTCCAAATTAGTCTTAAAGATAGTCTCTTCTAGATTGCGATGCCCGACAAAACCACCAGTATTGACGTCAATAGTTGTCATTGCTTCGGTTTGATCAATAATTAAATAACCTCCCGATTTTAACTGAACTTTACGCCCCAGCGCTCTCTGGATCTCATCGTCTATATTATAAAGATCAAATATAGGCCGCTCACCCGGATAATATTCAAGCCTATCACTTACATCAATTAAAAAATTTTCAGAAAATTCTTTTACAATTAAATAACTTTCTTTCGAATCAATTTTAATTTTTTCGGTTTCTGGCCTCACTAAATCCCGTATAGCACGCGTAAATAAAGGCAAGTCCTGATAAATTAAGCTAGGCGCTTTCGCTTCGTTAATACGTTGTTTTAATTTACACCACAGTCGCTCTAAGAATTTAATGTCTGCCGCAAACTCATTCTCTCCCGCACCTTCAGCTGCTGTTCGAACGATAAATCCTGTTCCAGGCTTCTCTTCGTCATCCGGCTCCTGGCAATTTAGTACTAAGGCTTTTAATCGTTCTCTTTCTACTTCTTCTTCTATACGCTGAGAAATACCAATATGACGAATCCCTGGCATATAGACTAAATAACGACTAGCTATAGATAATTGGGTCGTTAAACGGGCACCTTTAGTGCCAATAGGATCTTTAATAACTTGGACAGTTATTTCTTGTCCTTCTCTTAACAAGTGAGCAATATCAACTTGCTCCGCTGAGCTGTTTATAGAATCGAGATTAAAGGTAATATCTGATACATGTATAAAAGCAGCACGCGCTAAACCGATCTCTACAAATGCGGCCTCCATACCCGGCAACACTCGAACAACCTGACCTTTATATACATTTCCAACGATGCCAAGCCTACTAGAGCGTTCTACAAAAACTTCTTGTAACATACCGTTTTCAACCAATGCTACTCTGGTTTCAACTGGTGTTACGTTAATTAGTATTTCTTCGCTCATGAATTACCTGAGTTTTTTGATAATATAGGAAATAAATAACTTAAAAAAATAAGTTACCTTAGAGAAAAAACCAAACGATCACTTATTATCAAGATTACTGGCCATATCAAAGCACTCGAAAGTGCCTGCCATAGATATGACATGCTAGCATCGCTGCTTCCTATCGTTGACTTTAAGGTATATACGACCATTAGTTGAATTCCCACTATAAAAAATACAAAGATAGATTGCTGTGAGATTGGAAACATTTTTAAGCGCTTGTGCATAATCAAGACTAAATAACTAATCAGACTCATTGATAGCATGTTAATGCCAAAGTAACTTCCTGAGATGATGTCCATTAAAAATCCGATAGATGCACCTGTAGCAATGCCAATTTTTTCAGGGTGCCTGATAAGCCAGTATAATAAAACAAGTACAATCCATTCTGGACGTAAAAATAAGACCATATAAGGAAGTGTCATTAACTCAAGTAAAATTGCTAACGAGAACGTAAGTATAATTGCAAGCCAACTAATGCGAGTCTGAGTCATTAGTTGCTACCTCTAGGTAGGCTTTCTTTACTGAAAACAAGCAATAATAGACGACTACGATCGAGCTGTGCTTCTGGTTTCACCTTGATTCTCGCGAAGCTTCTACCGGAGTCATGCTCAATCGAACTCACTCGAGCAACAGGGTAACCTTGAGGAAAGCGTCCACCAAGCCCAGAGCTAACCAACAAGTCGTCTACTTTAATATCTGAGGTGTTCGGTACATTCCCCAACTCTAAGTAATTTAGCGAGCCTATACCGTAAGCAATAGCTCTAATGCCGTTATGATTTATTTGAACAGGTACCGCATGCCGTACATCAGAAATTAACAAAACCTTACTCGTTAACTCACTAATTTCAATAACCTGCCCCATCAAACCATGAGAGTCGAGAACAGCTTGTCCGTGATATACCCCATCCTGTTTACCTTTATCAATAATAATATATTGATGATCAGTTTCTGGGCTGATACCGACCATCTCGGCAACCACAACGCCTTCATCAACAATCCTAGAGGCATTCAGTAACTCTCGAAGGCGATTTAACTCGGCAGTAACAGAGACAAGTTTTTGGGATTTCCTTTCAAGAACCAGCATTCTATCCTGCAAGAGGTCTAGTTCCTGCTGTAAAGACTCTCGACTGGTAAAAAGGTTAGCCACACCGTTATTAATGTGACTAGGGAATTCGCTTAACCAGTATACGGGGGTAAGTCCTGTACTAAGAAAGCTACGCACAGAATCTAATTGAGTGAACCGAATATCGACAACAATCAGACAGATAGACAAAACAATCGCCAATAACAGCCGGTAAGCGAGATAAGGGCCTTGAACAAAAATCGTTTTGTCTGGTCCACCTAATTTCATCTAAAAGATTACCGCGAAATTTGATTATTCAATGGGGTAAAGCCCATCTAGATTGTTATCAATTAAATCAATTGCCTTACCGCCTCCACGTGCAACACACGTTAGTGGGTCTTCAGCCACAATAACAGGCAGGCCTGTTTCTTCACTAAGTAGGCGATCAATTCCTCGGAGTAGAGACCCGCCTCCGGTTAGAACAATACCGCGCTCTGCAATATCTGAAGCAAGCTCTGGAGGAGACTGTTCAAGCGCACCTTTAACAGATTGTACAATTGATGAAAGTGATTCTTGTAAAGCTTCCAGAATTTCTTCACTGTTTAATGTGAACCCTCTTGGAACCCCTTCGGCTAAATTTCTGCCTCGTACGTCAATCTCACGTAGTTCAAGACCTTCATAAGCACAGCCAATTTCCTGTTTGATCCGCTCAGCAGTCGCGTCACCAATCAAACTTCCATAATTTCTACGAACATATGTGACAATAGATTCGTCAAAACGGTCACCACCTACTTTAACTGAATCAGCATAAACAATACCGTTCAGAGAGATAATTGCAATTTCAGTGGTTCCACCACCAATATCAACTACCATTGAGCCGCTTGCTTCTTCAACTGGCAAACCTGCACCAATTGCTGCGGCCATAGGCTCTTCAATCAGATACACTTCACGCGCACCTGCACCTAATGCTGACTCTCTAATTGCCTTTTGCTCTACTTTAGTCGAACGGCTCGGAACACAGACCAATACTCGCGGACTGGGTGTAATAAAGCTATTTTCATGCACCTTGTGAATAAAATGCTGTAACATTTTTTCAGTGACGACAAAATCAGCTATAACACCGTCTTTTAACGGCCGAATAGCCGTAATATTGCCAGGTGTTCTACCTAACATTCTTTTTGCTTCAGCACCTACTGCCGCGACGGTTTTTTGATTGCCATGGTTGCGAATTGCTACAACAGATGGCTCATCAAGTACAATCCCTCTTTCCCGCACGTATATCAGTGTATTCGCTGTCCCTAGGTCAATAGATAAATCGCTGGAAAATAAGCCTCGGATCTTTTTAAACATGGAATGTTATCAACCTAATAAATCATAAAAATTAATCGGACAACTCTATCAATGGTGCTTATATAGAGCAAGAAACAAATCCAAAATGAACAATATTTTAAACTACTGACAAGAAAATGTGCAGATAATGATCAACACAGCACACACATCGCATGATTTATTGCCTAGCCAGAAATTTTCCTGATATTATTGCCAGCCTAAATGCACCCTTAAAGCCTACGCTTTTAGTAAATTTGTAATCGAGGACACGTTATGTCGGTCGGACCTGAAGATATCCATAAAATTGCTCACTTAGCACGACTAAAAATTGAAGATGATAAAATCGTAAAAATAAGTGAGGATATCTCCAATATTTTATCGTTGGTTGAACAGCTGCAAAAGATCGATACAAGTAATATAGAGCCAATGGCGCACCCAATGGATGCCACACAAACTCTCAGAGTAGATAAGGTGACACAAATTAATAATCGAGACAAACTGCAATCTGTTGCACCAAATACTAAGGATGGCTTATTTCTTGTGCCAAAAGTAATTGAATAAAGAATATTGATACCTTAAACCCAAATATCTATCTAATTCAGAAGCCTATAAATAATGTTAAATAAAACAGTAAAAGAATTATCACAAGGTCTGACTAACGGTGAGTATTCAAGTGTCGAGCTTTGCCAACACTACCTAAAAAGGATTAAGACACACGATCCCAAAATAAATAGTTTTATCACTGTCGCTGAAGAGCAAGCACTAAAGTCAGCTGAAATTGCCGATAAAACAATTGCTGAGGGTAATGCAACACCTTGGACAGGCGTACCTTTCGCACACAAAGACATTTTTTGTACTGAAGGCCTGCTCACCACCTGCGGCTCGAAAATGCTCGAAACGTTCATACCACCGTATGATGCTACGGTTGTGAGTAACTTTAAAAAGGTAGGAGCTGTTTGCTTAGGTAAAACAAATATGGATGAGTTCGCTATGGGCTCTTCTAATGAAACCAGTTACTTTGGCAAAGTCATCAACCCTTGGAGCACTAGCGAGCAACTTGTTCCTGGCGGTTCCTCTGGCGGCTCAGCTGCTGCCGTGGCTGCTGACCTTGTGCCAATTGCCACAGCTACAGATACTGGAGGTTCCATCAGACAACCTGCCTCATTATGTGGATTAACTGGCTTGAAACCTACTTACGGCCGTGTATCTCGATATGGGATGATTGCATTCGCATCAAGCTTGGACCAAGGCGGACCAATGGCACGCACAGCTGAAGATGCTGCCATGATGCTAAATATCATGGCTAGCCATGATGCAAAGGATTCTACCAGCATAAACAGAGCAACACCGGATTACACAACGGACCTTAACAACTCAATATCTGGGATGACGATAGGCCTGCCCAAAGAGTTCTTTAACGAGCATTTAAGTAATGCACTACAAGATACAATCCAGACTGCAATCAAACAACTAGAGAGCCTAGGCGCTAACTTTAAAGAAATCACCTTACCGCACTCTGACTTATCTGTTCCCGCATACTATGTCATCGCTCCAGCTGAATGCTCAGCCAACCTTTCACGATTTGATGGTGTGCGTTACGGACACCGCTGTGATGATCCTAAAGACTTAATGGACTTATACCAAAGAAGTCGCTCTGAAGGCTTTGGCGGTGAAGTTAAACGCCGAATATTGATTGGCGCATATGCGCTATCCGCTGGCTATTATGATGCTTATTATAAAAAAGCCCAGCAGGTCAGACGCCTAATAAAGAATGACTTTGCCACTGCGTTTAATGATGTCGATATGATTTTAAGCCCTACATCACCTTCAGAAGCGTTTGGTTTTGGCTCAAAAGGTGACGACCCCGTTCAAATGTACCTTGAAGATATTTTCACCATATCTACTAATCTTGCTGGTTTACCGGGCATGTCTTTGCCAGCAGGAATGATAAATGAGCTACCCGTTGGAATGCAGCTAATCGGCAATTATTTTGAAGAATCAAAAATGCTAAATATTGCACATCAATTTCAAAGCATTACTGATTGGCACACCCGATCACCACAAAACAATTAGCCTGGAGACAATATATGCAATGGGAAACAGTAATCGGGCTTGAGATACACGTTCAGCTCGCAACAAAATCTAAGATATTCTCAGGGTCCTCAACAGCGTTTGGCGCCGAACCCAATACACAAGCTAATGAAGTCGACTTAGCTATGCCAGGTACTTTACCAGTGCCAAACGAACAGGCCTTTAGATATGCTATTCTTTTTGGCTTAGCAATAGATGCAGATATTAACAAACGATCTGTTTTTGATCGTAAAAATTATTTCTACCCAGATCTACCGAAAGGTTACCAAACCACACAACTTGACCATCCGATAGTTGGTCCGGGTAATGTGGAAATCACACTAAGCAATGGCGAAACAAAGAATGTTCGGATTCATCACGCTCATTTAGAAGAAGATGCCGGAAAGTCATTACATGAAGACTACCATGGTATGTCGGGTATAGACCTGAACAGAGCGGGTACGCCTCTGATTGAAATCGTTTCAGAACCAGATATGAGAACAAGTGAAGAAGCAGTCGAATTCTCTAAGAAAATTCATTCTATCGTTTCATCATTAGGTATCTGTGACGGCGAAATGTCTCAAGGCTCCATGCGCTTTGATGTCAATATTTCAATCAGACCTAAAGGTTCAGAAACACTCGGTACACGAACAGAAACCAAAAACCTCAACTCATTTCGCTTTATGGAAAAAGCCATTAAGCTTGAGGTAGAAAGACAAATTGATGTATTGGAAGATGGCGGAACTATCGCTCAAGAAACCCGGTTATATGATGCAGAAAAGGATTTTTCTCGCTCCATGAGAAGTAAAGAGGAAGCAAACGACTACCGCTACTTCCCCTGCCCTGATCTACTGCCGGTTGTTTTTGATGACGCATATATTGAAGACATTAGAAAAGATATGCCTGAGTTACCTGATGCCCGACGCACTCGATTCGTTAGTGATTATGGCCTTTCGGACTACGACGCTACTACCATCGCTAACGATGCAGGCTTGTCTACTTACTTTGAAGCCAGTACAAAGATTTCATCCGACGCAAAACTATCGGCAAACTGGGTTTTAGGTGAATTAAGCGCAAACTTAAACAGCAACGAAATTAGCCTAAAGAACTGCCCGGTTAGTTCATCACAATTAGGCCAATTAGTATTAAGAGTAAAAGATGGCACCTTATCATCATCTGGCGCAAAGAAAGTTTTCAGCATATTGTGGTCTCAAACAGATGGCGAAGTTGACAACATCATAGAACAACAGGGCATGAAGCAAGTCTCAGACACAGGCGCACTTGAAAAGTTAGTCGACGAAGTATTATCAGGTATGACCGATCAAATTGCGCAATATAAAGAAGCTGATGATAAAAAACGTAAAAAAATAATGGGGAGCTTTATGGGCCCCCTAATGAAAGCGTCTAAAGGACAAGGAAACCCTAAGTTGTTTAACGAAATTCTAGCTAAAAAATTAAATAATTAAACGTCGATAGTTAAGGCACTTATCGGATCGGTGCCTTTATTTTATGCAAGACATAAAAAATAAAGTATGATGCGCGCATTTAAAATCGCCAGCATTTTAACTCATTATTTTGATCAAAACTCTTTTATAGATAAATAAGGCAAATCTTCATGACCATCAAAAACGCTTTTTATGCACAATCAGGCGGTGTCACCGCTGTGATTAATGCCTCAGCATGCGGAATAATTGAAACAGCAAGAGAGCACAGCGATAAAATTGGAAAGGTCTACGCAGGACTCAATGGCATTATTGGCGCATTAAAAGAAGAGCTTATTGATACCAGCCTTGAGACTCACGAAGACATCGCGGCGTTAAAACATACACCAAGTGGGGCATTTGGCTCCTGTCGATATAAATTAAAAAACTTTGAAGAAAATAAACGTGAATACGAAAGGCTAATTGAAGTTTTTCAAGCACATGATATCGGTTACTTTTTTTACAATGGTGGCGGCGACTCTCAGGATACCGCTTATAAGGTCAGTCAACTAAGCGAGAAACTAGGCTACCCCATTACCTGCATCGGTGTTCCTAAAACAGTAGATAATGATTTACCATTTACTGATTGCTGCCCAGGTTTTGGCTCAGTCGCAAAATATGTCGCTATCTCAACGAAAGAAGCTGCAATGGATATCGCGTCGATGTGCGAATCGTCGACGAAGGTATTTATTCTAGAGGTTATGGGTCGCCATGCAGGCTGGATTGCAGCAGCCGGTGGCCTAGCAGGGAAAAATCATGACGAAGCTCCGCATATCATTCTGTTTCCGGAAATCGCATTTGATAGAGAACGATTTCTAGCCCGTGTTGAGGACTGTGTAAAAGAACATGGGTATTGTGTTGTCGTTGCTTCAGAAGGTACTCAATATGAAGATGGTCGATTTGTTGCGGATGCAGGCGCTAAAGATGCCTTTGGCCACACCCAACTAGGCGGCGTAGCACCAACGTTAGCAAATATGGTTAAACAAACGTTAGGCTATAAATACCACTGGGCGGTTGCAGACTACCTGCAACGATCGGCAAGACATATCGCGTCGGCAACTGACGTTGACCAGGCTTATGCTGTAGGTAAAGCCGCGGTTGAATTTGCCCTGAATGGTAAAAATGCTGTGATGCCGATCATTGTGAGAGAGCAAGCTTCTCCTTATATTTGGTCTATTGGTGAAGCACCATTAAGCCAGGTAGCTAATCAAGAGAAAAAAATGCCCATTCATTACATTTCTGACGATGGATTTAGCATTACAGCAGAATGTAGGGAATATCTTGCCCCACTAATTCGTGGAGAGGATTACCCTCCTTATGACGATATCGGTTTACCAAAATACGTTAAATTAGCGAACACCTTAACAGAAAAGAAATTAAGAACAGATTTTAAGGTTTAAGGTTTAAGGTTTAAGGTTTAAGGTTTAAGGTTTAAGGTTTAAGGTTTAAGGTTTAAGGTTTAAGGTTTAAGGTTTAAGGTTTAAGGTTTAAGGTTTAAGGTTTAAGGTTTAAGGT
>Ga0105350_10001260_pt1 | contig 16179 bp, 13 predicted proteins | sample EN1Hudsemesocosm_FD_83506 | JGI IMG/M metagenome (GOLD analysis project Ga0105350, IMG submission 83506) | Methane-oxidizing microbial communities from mesocosms in the Hudson Canyon - EN1E Hudson Canyon | ecosystem: Environmental > Aquatic > Marine > Cold seeps | place: Hudson Canyon... | reverse complement strand
TGATTGCTCAATCTTTAGAGCCTTTTGTTACTGACGAAACGGTAAATGTTGTGAATTTAATGGCACGTATGAGTAAGGTTTCAGAATTTGAAGATCCAAATGAAGTTAAGGTTGTGGTCAACAAAAGTAATGATGCAATCTATTTTTCTCGTGAACCCATTCCATCAAGAAAGAAGGGTGTGTTAGAAGTTCCAATGTTAAAACAAGTATGTATTATTCCTTTTAAACGTGATCATTTGATTCGTTTTAATGAAACTGGGGAAACAATTTTAGAGAAAATTGAGTCGGTTGATATGATGCGAATTATAGAAAATGGGGGGAAAGTAAGGATGGTCATGACTGAAGAATGTTCTTTTAGTGTGGACACGAAGCAAGATCTTGAAAATGTTGAAACAAGAATGATTGGCGATCAGTTGATGAATCTTTATTTATAAATGTAAAGACTAAGGTTTCAACTAATCAAATAGATTTTAAATATGAAAGCATTGATCACAACAGTTCCATTTGCGGCGAATAATCGCTTACCACTCGATTTGCTTGAAAGGGCAGGTATTGAGTATTTAATTAATCCCCTTGGAAAAAAACTTGTTGAATTGGAGTTAATTAGCTTACTTGCGGATTTTGATGTGATTATTGCCGGCACAGAAATGATTACAAAAGAAGTTATGAGCTCTGCAGCTAATCTCAAATTTATATCAAGGGTTGGTATCGGTCTAGATAGCGTGGATCTTTTGTCAGCACAGGAATTAGGTGTTAAAGTTTCTTACACGCCAGATGCCCCAGCCCCTGCCGTTGCAGAATTAGCAATGGGTTTGATACTATCTTTGTTGCGTTCTGTTCATGTATCAAATATGCAGTTACATCTTGGTTATTGGCATCGATATTTCGGTAGACGTTTATCTGAATGTGTTGTTGGTGTGATTGGTGTTGGGCGTGTTGGACGGTGTTTATTGAATCACTTAAGTGGGTTCAATTGTAAAAAAGTTCTTCTTAATGACCTTGAAATGAATTCTGACTTTACAGAAAGTATGGTTGTTGAGTGGGTTGATAAAGAAACGATATATCGTGAGGCAGATATTATTTCATTACACGTTCCTTTAACCAACAAGACAAGGAATATGGTTTGTAAAGAGCAATTGGAAATGATGAAGTCCGATGCTGTTTTAATTAATACAGCGCGGGGTGGAATAATAAATGAGAGAGACCTTTATAGTGCTTTAAAAGCAGGGCATTTATCAGGTGTTGCTATGGATGTTTTTGAGCAAGAGCCATATTCAGGGAATCTTAGCGAAATTGACAGGTGCTTGTTAACAGCTCATATGGGTTCAATGTCTATTGATTGTAGGTCTGAAATGGAATTATTGGCAACTAAAGAAGTGATACGTTTTTTTAACGACGAACCGTTACTCGGATTGGTTCCTGAAGATGAGTACATCATTCAACGTATGGAAAAAGTGATTTAAATTATGAAAAAAGTTGTTGTAGTGGGCGGGTCGGGTTTCTTGGGAAGAAATGTTGCGGATGAGTTAAGTGATTCAGGATTTTCTGTGGTTATTTTTGATATTAATCCGAGTCAATTTTTAAGATCAGATCAAGAAATGGTTGTTGGCGATTTATTGGATCAAGAAGTAATCAGTCAAGTTCTTTGTGGTGCTGATTATGTGTACCATTTTGCTGGAATTGCAGATATTGGTGAGGCATCTAAAAAGCCAAATGAAACTATTAACTATAATATTGTAGCTACAGCTAATCTGATGCAAGCAGCTGTTGATGCAAAGGTTGCAAGAATTATTTACGCATCTACTATGTATGTATATAGTTCACATGGTTCATTTTATCGGGCAAGTAAACAAGCGTCAGAGTTAATTATTGAGGCTTATCATGAGAAGTTCGCGATTAATTATACTTTGATGCGATATGGATCATTATATGGCCCAAATTCACAATCATGGAATGGACTTAAACGCTATATCAGGGAAATCATAACTAGTGGTAGATTATGTTATGCAGGAACAGGAAAAGAGCGTCGAGAATACATCCATGTTAATGATGCAGCAAAATTGAGTGTGAAAATTTTAGACGAACAACATAAAAATAAAGCAATTACGGTGACAGGTCAGCAAATAATAAATTCAGAAGATTTATTACATATGATTTTTGAGATAGTGGGTATCAAATCCAATATTCAATTTAAACCCACAGAAGTAAATAGTGATCATTATTTAATGACGCCTTATCGATATATTCCAAAAAATGCTAAGAAATTAGTTCCAACTGAGTTTATAGATTTAGGTCAAGGAATATTAGAAGTCGTAGAAGAAGTTAAGCAAGAAATATCGACTAAATAATTTCTGGAAGATGATTTTTGTTTATGAGAGGTAATAGAAAGAAGCTAAAAGAAATAATTGATTCGAAGATGTTATTAGTTTTTGATTTTGATGGGGTTATTGCAGATTCCAATGAAATAAAGACGGAAGCATTCGCAGAACTTTACGAACCCTTCGGAAAAGAAGTTGTTGCTAAGGTAGTCGCTTACCATCGACAAAATGGTGGGGTCTCAAGGTTTGATAAAATTAGATTTTTTCATAAGGTATTTATTGGTAAAGAAATCAACGAAACAGAAGTCAACCAGTTTGCAGATTATTTTTCGGGTATTGTGAAAGATAGAGTTATTAAAGCCAATGAGATTAGAGGTGTGGGTAGGTTTTTAAAACATTATTGTATGATGAAAAGAAAATGCATCATTAACTCAGCCACACCCGAAGTTGAGATTAAGGAGATCATTAATTTACGTAAACAGGCGCATTACTTTTCATGTGTTTTGGGTTCTCCTAATACAAAATATAATAACCTCATGAAGGCTATTGATGTTTTTAAGGTAGAAAGAAACGATGTTGTTTTTTTCGGTGATGCTATAACTGACTTCCAAGCAGCAAATGAGGCAGAAGTTGATTTTATTTGTGTAAATGGTGACCAGGCGATGAGAAAGCTAAAAGAAGTAACACATATTAAAGATTTTGACTGTTTTGATATTTAACTTATTGACTTTTATGTAGGGTATATAAGTGGTTAATATGACAGTTGAAATATTTTTTTGTGAACAATTATGAGGAGATTGATTAATAGCCAATTACAGAAAAAAGATTCATTATTGAGAATAATTTTATATTTTCTGTCCACTAATGGTGTCAATTACTTAGTATTATTTCTAGCCTCAGTTCTGATTTTTAGGAATGTAGATAAAAGCTTCTATGGTGTTTATGTGGTTCTGTTGTCTTTATTTGCTTTTCCAGAACTATTGATGGCGGGTTTCAATGAAACGATTACACGATTTATAAAAGATAAAATACCCCTCGTTGATAAGCAAAGTATCGTCTTATATGTGCTCTATTATAAGTTTATTTTATTGAGCGCATTTACTGTAATTATATATATGGCATGGGGGTTTAGTTTATTTGAATTATTGATAAATAATTATGAAAACGTATCAGATGGCATTGAGAGGTTTATATGGATTGCAATATTAAATAGCTATCTAGGCATTTTTCTTGGTGTTAACAGTAATATACTTGTGTCACAATATGATTATCGATTCTCAGGTTACATGGGGCTCATTCGTAATATAGTGTATTTAATGATTGTTTTTGGATTAACCTTTTATACAAATAAATATATTTATTATTTATATTGTAACTTTATGATAAGTCTTTTCTTGTTAGTCGCTTTGTCGTATAGAATTAACAGGGTTTATCCTGATTATTCTTTTACGTCTCTAATTCAACTTAAGCCCACAAGTGGTATTTATCAGCGATATATCATTCCCTATGGGTCGCCGCTTACTGTTTCATCAATACTGACTTATGTAAAGAACCATCTTCCTATAATAATCTTAGGCAAGGAGTTTGCATTAGAGGATGTGGCTGTATTTTCAATTCTGAAAACATTCTACAAAGCCTTGCATTCAATTTCTGGATCGTTTATTGCTCCAATGATGTCGAAGTTCTTAAAATTAAAAAATAATATTGAAGATTTTTCTAAAAAGATGAATGCTATTTTTTATGGAGCATTATTTATAAGATTATCTTCATTTTTTATACTATCGTTTCTTTTGAAATACTTATTCTTAGTCTATAAGATAGAGAATAATGAAATAAACCAATTTATATTTTATGTTTTAGGTCTAGAGTATGTCATTGCTGGAATTATCGCAAGCTATGGTATTGTTTTAAGACTAGATAAAACAACAAATAAAGTATTAATTACTAGTGTTGTTAGATTTATCGTTGAATTAACACTAATTTATTTAATTTTGCTAGATTATGGAATTATGGCAGCTGCACTTATTTTATTATTGGCAAGGTATGTCGAAACAGTAGTATCCTATTTTTTTATAAGGCAACAAAAAATTTTTTATATGACTGGATTGCTTTTGTTTAGTTTTGTTTTTCCTATAGCTTACTTTCTATTTAAATTATCAATACCTTTTGATTAAATGGATGTTAAATAAAGGAATAATATTTAATTAAAACATGCATTATGACTTAGATAGAATAAGGATTTAATTTTGGGAATAGTAGGTATGAATAAATGAAGAGTTTTTTAATTAATATTGATAAAGTATTATTTAATAATACATGTAGTAAATATTATGAGTCAAAGTATAAGTCAAGAAAGTTATTAACCAAGTTAAGTAGTGAATTGGATTATAGCTACACTGTTTATTATGATAAGAGTCAAGAAAATGTATTGTCTATACTTTGTGATAAGTATGGGTCTGACAAAGGAAGTATTAAGTTAACAAGTGATTTTTACAGTTGGATAGCACATACCTACGCAGATTATTATAATGATATTTTTTATAATTGTCGTAAAAATATAACTAAAGTATTTGAATGTGGTATTGGGACTAATAATCCTATCTTGTCATCAAGCATGGGAGTATATGGTAAGCCTGGAGCATCACTTAGGGTATGGAGAGATTATTTCCCTAATGCAGAAGTTATTGGTGTAGATATAGATAAACATATATTTTTTTCTGAAGAGAGAATTAATACCTTTTATGTTGATCAAACATCAAAAGTTTCAATTAATGAAATGTGGAATATTATTAAAACTAATGACTTTGATTTGATGATAGATGATGGACTCCATACTTTTGACGCCGGTATATGTCTATTTGAAGGTTCAATTGATAAACTTTCGAATACAGGGGTTTATGTTATTGAAGATGTATCACCTAGTGATCTAATGAGATACAAGGATTACTTCTCTAAATTAAGGTATAAAATTGAATTTATAAACTTGTACAGACCTAATACACGTCTTTCGGATAATTCACTTGTAGTTATTCGTATCTAATTTTTATATTGATATATATTTGAACTATGAAAGGAAAATGTATTGTTAAATTAATAGGTAATGGTGATGAACAAGTTATTCTATTTCTTAAAGACTATATTCAGCATTCTAATGTTAAAGAAGCGAGAGAATTAACAGATACAGCCTTTACAAGAAATAAGGACTTTATTGACTCGCATGATTACAATGGTTATAAGGTGACATGGTCTTGGTACGATCTCATATATAAAACTTTTTCTGATTTTATTGAAATAATGCCATTAATACGAGTCATTGAAACATATGAATTTGACTCTATTACTTTAACTGACTTTCCTCGTAAATACTCTAAGATTCTAGATATGTTTTTCTTTGAAAGCAATATTCAATTCAAAAGTAATTTGTCACTTTTGAGCCTAAAAGAATTTATATTTAATCTAGTATTATTGATTTTTTCTTTATGTTCTATTTTTTTTGTTTCTTTCAAAAGAGGCCGTAGAGTTGCAATTCGTACTGAAGACTATATTTTTAAAAATACCAAATCAGATTTTAGATTAAATCATTTATACGATAAATATGAGCAGAACAGTGTCCTGTATATTGAATTTATAAGAAGTACTAAGATTAAAAACTTTTTTGTTAATGCTTACAAACGTAGAAGATTTGCAATTTACTATACAGCCATTATATTTTTTGTTGATTTACTAACGAAGAAAACTCAATACAGTAAACAACCAAAAGATTTTTATCAATCTGTATTGCATAGTTATCATCGTTCTAATATTGTTCTAAAAAGAAGCGTTTTAGTCATAGAAAAGATTTTAAAAATCTTACGGATTGATAAGTTTGTTTTGATTTCTTTTTCTTCACGAAGTGCTCATTTAGCGTTGGCAGCCAAAACATTAGGGATACCAACAATTGGAATTATGCATGGGTTACAACAAAAAGAATATGCAGTTTATGAGTTTATGGAGAGCTATTCAGAGGATAAAAAAATAGGTTGTGATTTATATGGTGTTTGGAGCCCAGAGTACCTGCACTATTTTAGAAGATTTAGTAAAATCATGCACCCTGAGTCAATTCAGTACAGTGGGTTATTAAGGCCTAAAATCACAAAGCTCGCTTTTCAACCATTTAAAAGAATTTCATCGAAGAAGGTTCGTATTTTATTAATTTCAGAGCCATTAGTCTCGGCGACTGAGATTGCTCCATTTATTGAAAAGCTTCAACTTTATAATGATATAGAAATAGCAATTAAAGTTCGTCCTATGATTAAAGACTCATATTATGAGGAGTTGCTACAGCTTTTGCCTTCTATTAAGAGGCTCAAAGTCTATGATGGAAAAATCGAAGTGGATGGAGCCGAATTTGATATTTTCTTAGGCAGTAATAGTACTGCTGTCATTGAAGCCAGTCTTTTGGATAAGATTTCTATTTTAGTTATGACCAAAAAATGGGGAGACTATTTTGATCTTAATAATTTAATTGAGGGTTGCTCTTTAGTCGTTGAGCATCCCGATATGCTATACGATCATATTCTTGAGCGAATAGAAAATGAAAGTGAACTGAAAAGCATTAGTAAAATAAGGCGTAAGTTTTTTGGTGACAATAAGGATGGAGCGCAATGGCTTGTGGACCAATTATAAATGCATATTTTAGTTCTTAGTGATTTCTTTCCGCCACAATTGAATGCAGGCGCTGAAAATATTGCACTAGAATTTTCTAGAGCCTATTTGCAAAGGGGCTATAAAGTTAGCGTTATCACAATTAACAAGTTGCTACCAAAAGGCCATGTCGAAGTGGTCGAAATGCAAGGGTTGACGTGCTATCAAATTGGATTTAATTATCATGAAAAATATAGGGCCTACGTAAGTCTTTACAATGCATTGGTTCTTAGGATGATTAAAAAAATAATTCGTAAACAACATTTTGATTTTGCACATATTCATAATATCCATGGATATATTTCATATGGGGTTATTCCCTTATTAAAGAAATATAATATTCTGGCTTTTATGACAGCGCATGATGCTATGAGTGTTGACTATGGTAAATTTACACAAGGAATTTCACCCTATGATTTAAACTTGAAGCCTCATGTGAATTACAGAATTAGTAGTCTAAAGACAATTCGGCAGTATCGTAAAAGATACAATCCTATTCGTAATGGGTATATTAGGTTTTGCTTTAAACACCTAGTAAAAATAGTTTGTGTTTCACATGAGTTACAGAGGCTACTAAGTGCTAATGCAATTTCAAATACGAGTGTTATTCATAATGGATTGAGTCTATGTAATAAAGTCAGTACGGATCAAGTAAGTAATTTCAAACAACGATTTGGTATTAGAGATAGTGATAGAGTGCTTATGTTTGCGGGCAGGTTGTCTTTGGCTAAGGGGGTCAATCAGGTGGAATTATTACTTAATCGTTTAATCTCACAAGACCCTGATATAAAGCTTTTAGTAGTAGGTCAACAAGTTGTATTTTCAGAAGATGTACGAAAAAATGTAATATTCACAGGCTGGTTAAGTTCTGGGGAAATGAATATAGCATATAGTATTGCTGACATTACCTTGGTTCCATCTGTATATCTGGACCCTTTCCCAACCGTGGTATTAGAGTCAATGAGGGTTGGTACGCCAGTTTTAATTAGTGTTTTCAGTGGAGCAAAAGAAGCTGTCGTACATGAGGGTACGGGGTACTATATCAATCCTTATAACATCGACGACTTTACCGATAGGATTTTAAAAATTCTTAATAATAAAAGTCTGCATCAATCTATGTCTGAAGCCTCTAAATTGCATTTTTTTAAACATTTTTTACTTGAACAGTGTATTGAGCGTTACCTTAGCCTCTTACCCTCAGAATGATTTTAAAAAAATGTGCAAAAAAATATTTAAGTAAAGCGGTTAATTTCGTGCTTTTACAATCTAATATCGTTGTTATTTATAGAATTGGTAGGGCTATAGGTGATCAGGTTTGTATGACTTCGGTCGTAAGGTTTCTCTCGGAACAATATTCTTTTAAGGTCGTTGTTATTTCATCATACCCCATGATTTTTGATCATAACCCGTATGTGTGGAAGCTTATTGATGCGAATAAGTTTGGGGGCTATTTAGTTCGTTTTTTAAGATTTCTAAGTGGTGGTCAAATAGAAAATTTTTTGTTTAAAGAGCAAGGTGTTCCATTTGTGGATTTTATGCGCAATGATGGGAGTGAACTTCATTTGGTTCAAGCGCATTCGTTGCATTTCAATAATGAGATCAATCACAAAAAAATTATTAACCAGTTATTTCTAACCGATCAAGAAATTGAGCAATGTAGAATAAAATTCAATTTACCGAAAAGGTTCTCAATAATACAGCCCAATGCGAAAGCAACGTATACGCCTAATAAACAATGGGCGTTGAAAAATTTTCAGAAGGTTGTTGGTTTGCGCGAAGATATACATTGGGTACAGGTCGGTGGTGAGAATGAGTATCTATTGGATCATGTTGATGATTTAAGAGGGGAAACAACGTTGCGGGAACTATTTTATTTGATTTCTAAGGCGGAATTTGTCTTGGCTAATGAGGGGTTATTGAATCATATTGCATCCGCTTTTAATACAATGTCTTATGTTATTTTTTCTGGTTTTTCTGGTATGAAACTAGCTAGCTATTCCAATACCATTGGTTTTGTAAGTGCTAATGTGTGCGAGAAGAGTCCGTGTTGGTTGTTAGAAGAATGTGGTGTTGAGGGGAAACCCTGTCTATCAACTATAAAACCTGAGAGTGTTGCAGATAAAATCGTATGAAACTAATTTACGAAAATAACACACGGACATTGTCAGAAAAATAAAATAGTTATCAAACTGTACAAATGTGTCCCAGTTTTGTAAAAAGTATTTGACGAAGTTGTAGAGGCCAAGTAGATCTGGCCATGGTATTTGAGACAAGATCGTATTTTGCCTCTGCTTTATGCTGGCAATCCACTGTTCTGTGGATGCGGCCTGTGCGGGCCGTAATACCCAATAATATATCGGGTAATTAAGGTCTGAGCCTCGTTAAAACTTGAGTGTCCTGTTGTGGGTATCCTTTCGCTCTTTAAACTTCTAAAGAACCGTCCCCTTGGAAGTGATCCCAATAATTGCCGCGGTGACTCATGTTTTTCCTCAGCTGTAACCGCCAGAGGTTTTGACGGAAACTAATACTCGTGTAATGGCTGCCCTGGTCTAAATGAAACATGATTCCTTTTGGCCTTCCGAGAAATTCATAGGCTATGTTTAGTGCTTGCTTTGATAGGTAACATTCAGGCGATCTAGATAGCGTTCAACCAATCGGCTTTCTTTCAAATAAATCAATGACGACTGCAAAGTAAAGTAGCCCCATCGTTGCCCTGTCGAAATATAGGTCACGTCACCACACAAGACTTGATTAGGGCCGCCAACATTGAGCTGATTATTCAGTTCGTTAGGCATGTTTGGGAAATTGACAACTAACCAAACCTAGCTCTTTAATGATACATCTAGCTCGGTATTTGCTTAGGTCGATACCGTCCTGAAACACCATGGCTGTAATGTTTATTGATCCAGCCGAGCCATTGCTTAACGCATGCTTTTTATTGACGAGTATGCCTAGTTTTGCCTTATCAGGGCCGATGACTCGACGACGGCTACGCCAGTATTTATAACTACTGCGGGAAACACCCAACTGCTCACATAACAGGTTGACTGGACAGCTCCCCTGAAGGTGACGAATCAGCTTTAGCTGTTCAGTGAATCCGACATCAAGAGAGCCCGTAGCCTTTTTTAAAATTTCTTCCTCCAGTTCGACTCGATGGATCCGCCTCTCTAACTCACGGAGCTTAAGCTGGTCGGGCGTCATTGGAGTAGCTGCCACATAAGCCGTTCTGGTTTCAACTGAGCCACCCACTTGGCTATGGTTGAAATACCTATATTCATAGCTTTGGCAGCTTCACGAACGGTGTAATTTTGGTCGACCACTGGTTAGGTTGCTTCCCGTCTAAATTCAGGGCTAAAAGTGGATCTTGTACGTTTTTTCATTAGTTCACCTAATTGCTTAGAGATGATCATAATATCTCTTGTTAGGCGGCCAAATTCACTGTACTACTACAGAATTACCCTTTCTAGTTATGTTATTTTTGCCATTATAAAAATGGTAAGCATCAAATAATTTAATCATAAAACATGCTCTCTGAGTCATGTAAATTAAGAATAAAATAGAGTAAAATGATCTGGTGAAAATACTTCTTTTAGGTTCAAATGATAGGGCTGCACTGGCTACAGCTAGGGCTCTTGGAAATAATGGTCATCTCATTGAGAATATTTATTTTTCTGTAAGAACGCCCTTAAATTATTCGAAATATATTAATCAAAGTTATTATATTGGTAATCCATACATAAACTACACTAATTTTAAACAAAGATTGATTGCTTTTGTTGAAAATGAAGCTCCTGATTCTATTTTTCCCACGAGTGACATTTCTTTAGATATTCTTTTTGATTGTAAAGAGGAATTAAGGGCATTTTCAAAATTGATTATTCCAAATGAAAGAGCTTATAGATTGGCTAGAAATAAGCATGAGAGTTTAAAGCTTGCAGAAGAGTTGTCTATTCCTTTCCCGAAGTATAAAAAGGTACAAATCTTGGAAGTCTCCACATCAAATTATCCACTTTATATTAAACCAATATATTCAAGCTTGATTCAAAACCAAACTTGTTTTTCATTTAGTGTAAACAAGGTTCAAAATCCCGATGAATTGGAACAAGTACTTCGTGATTCAGTTTCAGTCGTGCCAGTTATGCTACAAACTGAAATTGTTGGGGGGTATGGTATTGGTGTCAATGTATTTGCTAGAAATGGAAAGATTAAGTTTTATACAGTTAATAAACGCTTACATGAGCCTTTAAATGGGGGGGGTAGCAGTTATCGAGTATCTGTTGATTTGGATAATAAATTAGAGGAGTATGTCAACAAATTGGTTCTAGAAATGAGTCTTTCTGGGGCTATGATGTTCGAATTTAAAGCCACCAACAATGACTATTATCTTATGGAAATTAATCCAAGGGTATGGGGATCGCTTCCCCTTTCTATTTTTTCGGGGGTTAACTTTCCTGAATTGATGTTAGATATAAAACCTGAAAATACTTCCCAGTATCAACCAGGAAAATATGCTCGACATTTTTTGAAGGATTCTAAGTGGATCTTTCTTCATTTTAGAAAAACTAAAAGTATACTTTTATTGTTCAGATGGATGCTTTCCTTTGGTCGATTGTTACTGGGGAAAGAAAAATTAGATGTTGAGAAAATATTTGATTTAAAACCAGGGATATCTCAATATTATATTTTGATTGGCGTAATTTTATTAAAAACTAGGTTAAGACTCAGATATTATTTTCTAGAAAGGACTCTTAATATAACGCCTAAAAAGTGTGATAAAACAGATAAAGTTCTTTTTGTGTGTAAGGGGAATATTATCCGAAGTGCTTTTTCAAAGCATTATCTAAATAAAAATTATCCTCAGTATAAATGTGATTCGGCGGGGACATTACTAAGGCGTCATCGGATGACGACCAAAGAAGCGTTAAAAGTTGGAAAACATTTTGATATAAACCTTGAAGCGCATCGCTCTAAAGTTATTTTTGATTTGGATTTGAAAGAATTTGACATCATATTTGTATATGATTTGAGAAATTATGTATTCATAAGTGATGCTTTTCCTCAATTTAAAGAGAAAATAAGGTTTTTAGGCATGATTAGAAAAACATCTAAAGTTTCATTTCAGTTGAAAGATCCTTATGGGAAGAAATTGAATGATTATGAATTATGTTTTCAAACAATAAAAACTTGTATTGATTTTCATTTTGGTGAAGCCAAATGAGTAAATTTATTATCCGTATTGATGATATTTGTCCGACCATGAATGAGTTGAAATATAAGAAAGTAGAGTCTCTGTTAGACCAATATAATATCAAGCCAGTGATAGGTGTGATCCCAGACAATCAAGATGTATCTCAAATGATTGATCCTCCTCGGAAGGATTTCTGGCCTTATATTAAAAGTAGATTAGACACTGGTTGGACCATTGCTTTGCATGGGTACCAGCACAAATGTGAAGTAAATGATGGAGGAGTGCTAAAGTTGTCTAAAGTTGGAGAGTTTCCTAAAAAAACTTATGAAGAGCAATTTTCAATGATAAAAAAAGGATTGAATATTTTTTGGGAGAATCAAATCTCAACAAACACATTTATGGCGCCATCGCATTCTTTTGATACAACAACATTGCAGGTCTTAAAAGACCTAGGCTTCAAGTATATTACAGATGGATTTTCTTTATATCCTTATTCATCAGAGGGGCTTATTTTCGTTCCCCAATTGTTTGCGACCCCAAAACATTTTGGTATCGGTATTTATACCATATGTGTGCATACAAATACGATGACTGATGTACAGTTTGATTTTTTTAAACAATTTATAGATAAGCAGCATCAAAAAATAATTCCTTTTTCACAAGCGAATCAATATATTTCAAATTTAGCGATGTTATCGGGACCCTTTTTACGCTTGCTACGGGGGATAAAAAAAGCCATATAATTTTCTCCCCTCAGCATTCAAATAACTAGAATTGCACAAACCGAAAACGGATGCTGCGCCTGTTTGTTTGGTGTGACCTGCTGAGTTCCGATGAGTCGCATCATATGCAAACCTGGGAGAACGGCGGTAGATTTTCTTTGCATACCTGAAGAGTCTGGATGCCGACATATGACAGGGAAGGTCAGGAGCGTTTATTTCGTTATTACATCCGGCCGATTTATGCCTGAGAGCGACTGAGTTGGCTGGGAAAAGATGAGCGGCTGTCCGAAAATCGGGGTGCATTTCAATATAGAACTAAAATAATTCTACCGAAAAGGTTCTTAATAAAACAGACTAATGCTAAAGTTACTTGTACATCAAATAAACAATGGGAGTTGAAAAACTTACAAAAGGTTGTTGATTTTCGAGAAGACATACATTGGATTCAGTCGGTGGTGAGATGAGTAGCTAGTGGATCATGTTGATGATTTAAGAGGAAAAACAACTTTTAGGGAGCTGTTTTATTTGATTTCTAATGTGGAATTTATGTTGGCTAATGAGGGGGCTATTGCATCTGCGTTTAATACGATGTCTTATGTTGTTTTTGCTGGTTTTATAAGTGCTAATGTGTGCGAAAAAAGCCCGTGTTGGTTGTTGAAAGATTGTGGTATTTAGGGAGTAGTGTTTATCTACTATAAGTCAAGAGAGAGTTGCAGATAAAATAGTATGAAATTAATTTACATAAATAACACACGACTACCATCAGAAAAAGCAAATAGTTATCAAGCTGTTCAAATGTGTTCTAGTTTTGCAAAAGTATTTGACGAAGTGGAGCTTTGGACAGGAAAAGTTGTAAATACTACGGACGATTTAAGTAAAGTTTCTGATATTTTTAGTTATTATGGTGTTCATGAAAACTTCATGATCAAGAGGCTTTATCATTTTGACTCAGTACTATTATTGAAGTTACATGAGTTCATTTGGGCAAATATAAGAGATATTAGCTTCTCAATAAATGCCATATGGCATCTTATAAATTATAAGGGAACATCCGATTTAGTGATTTATACAAGAGACTGGATCTTTTCAGGTGTATATCTGTTATGTAAGAGACTAGGGTTAGTACGTTATAAAATAATTTATGAGAGCCATAAATTTTCTAAAAAACTACTTCCCTTTATAAAAGGAGTTGATGGGTTGGTTGTAATCAATAATTTTTTAGGAGAATTACATAGAAAGAAAAAATTTCAAGATATATTGGTAGCGCATGATGGAGTTAATGTTAGTGACTATTTAGGGATCCAAAAATATAAATTTAAACCTAATAAGAATATAATTAATGTTGTCTATACGGGTAGTTTATTTTTATGGAAAGGCGCTTACCTACTTGTAGATTGTCTTGAATTTCTACCTCAAAATATTAATCTAATTTTTGTTGGCGGAAGCGGTGAACATTTAGATAACTTTAAGAAATATATTAGTGATAAAAGTTATTTAGAGCAGATAACACTTATCCCGCATCTACCAAAATTAGAAGTGATACCCTACATAGAAAATGCGGATATCCTTGTGTTACCAAACTCAGGGAAATACGAAATGAATAAATATACTTCACCTATTAAATTGTTTGAATATATGGCATCTGGAAGACCCATAGTTGCTTCGAATATACCTTCAATTGGAGAGGTTCTTGTCAATAATAAAAATGCTCTTTTATTTCATCCTGACGATGCTTATGACTTAGCAGATAAGATTAAAGAAGCCATCGGTAGTGATCATAGTGGAATGATAGATAATGCTTTTTTTGAGGTTCAGAAATATTCCTGGGATAATCGAGCTATAAATATACAAAATTTTTTAATTAACTTATAGTCAAATAATTTATAAAATGTGGAGTTTGATATTTAAAACCAGATTTTTGGTAAATTGAAATCATCTTTATGCGGAATATTTTTCATGTCTAGGGGATGAGGAAAAGATTTTGTGGCTATCTTTTTTAAAATTCTGTCTTTCCTTAGAAAAGTAAACTCAATAGTTGGGGGTATCTCATATTTATTATAAACAATGGGTTTAGCGCAGTTGTTTGGATGTATATGAATAATTTCAAAGTCACTAAGTAACTTTTTAAAGCAAAGGCTGATAAGTTGGAATGCTGTGTTATCAGATAATAAATCTAACTCATGAAATTCAATAACTAAGATTCTAAACTTCATTAAAGTTTCGCGACTAGTATCAAGAATAACAGCATATTCACTGCCTTCAATATCCATTTGTAAAATAAATTCACTTTCATTAGGAGTTTTGTTATCTATCCAGTTATTTAACGTTATATGGTTTTGACTTTCAATAGAACTAAGGAATTTCTTATCAAAATGAAATAATTTGTGTGATTTAGGGGGAGTGTTAACAGAGAAATCTGCAAGAAAACATTTAATACCTCTAGTGGCTAAGTCAAACTCAAAATCAGAACAGTCTGATACACCAGGCGAAAAGCATGCATTAATGCCATCTAGGTCATCAGGAATAAGATAGCCTCCATCATTATTACTACCAATTCTTATTAGGTTGTAGTTGGTTGAGTAGGGTTGTAAGGAGGAAAAGAAGGATAGTAAGTCGCTATAACTTGTAGTTCTTGAGATTCTTAAATTATATTTAAGTAAAAGATCTTTAATTATTCTTTTTAATAGCCTAGGTATGTACATAGAAATGTAATAAAAAATTTGATTTTTTGTAAAATATCTTAAAATCACAAGTAAAGTCATTTATAAAAAATAACTTTATATTTTAAGGTTAATATGAATTAAGTTTTTTATATGAAAATTGGGATAAGAAAATAAAATTACAATGGAAAATAAAATACTTTTTGTTTCACGAACAGTCCCACCTATTAAAAGTGGTTCTGCTTTTATTGTAGAACAACTATATAAATATTTTAATAAAGATCAAATGATCTTTTTAGGCGAAAGTTCAAAAATATTATCAGATAATAATGAAAGAATACATTATATCAATACCAAATTATTTGATCTAAAAAGGGGGAATAGGTTTTTTTGGTGGCAACGATGGTTTTTTATTATAAGAATTAAAAGAAAGATAATTAGTCTAATTGATTCTGAGCAATGTAAGAGTATTATTTGTGTTTATCCAGATGATATTTTTTTGATTTCATCAATGCTAGCGGCTAAAGAGTTAAATATTCCTTTTTATCCATATTTTCACAATACATATTATGAAAATAAGAAGGGAGTATTCAGGTTTGTTAGTAAGA
>Ga0105350_10001256_pt1 | contig 16257 bp, 18 predicted proteins | sample EN1Hudsemesocosm_FD_83506 | JGI IMG/M metagenome (GOLD analysis project Ga0105350, IMG submission 83506) | Methane-oxidizing microbial communities from mesocosms in the Hudson Canyon - EN1E Hudson Canyon | ecosystem: Environmental > Aquatic > Marine > Cold seeps | place: Hudson Canyon... | reverse complement strand
TATTGGTGAAAGTTTTATTGGTGATCATAATGTAGCTCTAGTGCTTGGGGATAATGTTTTTTACGGCCAGCATTTTACTGAGAAGCTAAACATCGCTACCACTCGAAATAAGGGAGCTACTGTTTTTGGGTATCATGTTAAAGATCCTGAACGTTTTGGAGTAGTTGAATTCGACAGTCAAGGTCGTGTTTTAAGCATCGAGGAAAAGCCACTGGTTGCCAAATCTAACTACGCGGTAACCGGCCTTTATTTCTACGATAATGATGTCGTGGAGATTGCTAAGAGTATTCTACCCTCCTCAAGAGGTGAGCTTGAAATTACTGATATCAACAATGCTTATCAAGCCCGTGGGGACTTAAAGGTCGAGTTGTTAGGTCGAGGGTTTGCTTGGTTAGATACTGGAACTCATGACTCCCTTCTTGAGGCAGGCCAATTCGTTCAAACGGTTGAGCATCGTCAAGGTTTAAAAGTCGCCTGTTTGGAGGAAATTGCATTTCACAATGGCTGGATTTCAAGAGCCGAGCTAATATTGCAGGCCGAAAAACTCAAGAAGACGAGCTACGGTGAGTATCTTTCCAAAGTAGCAGGTGGTTACAAATGAAGGTGATCCACTCAAAGCTTAAAGGCTGTGTAATCATTGAGCCGCAGGTATTTGGTGATGAGAGGGGTTTTTTTCTAGAAACATTCCAAGCCTCCAGATACGAGCAGGAAGCTGGTATTGACCTAGCGTTTGTTCAAGACAATCATTCTAGGTCTGCTAGTCGTGTTCTTAGAGGGTTGCATTTTCAAAAGACGAAGCCTCAGGGTAAGTTAGTTCGTGTTGTCCGTGGGGAAGTGTATGATGTCGCTTTAGATATACGTAAAGGGTCGCCAACATTTGGTGAATGGGAAGGCGTCATTTTGTCAGAAGATAACAAAAAGCAGTTTTGGGTGCCACCGGGCTTTGCCCATGGTTTTGTGGTGTTGTCTGATACTGCGGACTTCGAGTACAAATGCACGGATTATTATGACCCTAGCGATGAAGGCAGTATTTTATGGAGTGACCCAGACTTAGATATTTCTTGGCCAATCGCGAATCCAGTACTGTCAGCTAAAGACCAAAGCGCCAAACGATTAGTTGATCTTTGTTTATGAAAATATTGGTTCTTGGGAGTAACGGTCAGCTTGGCTGCTGTCTTGCTGACCAGCTGAGTGATACAGATTACGAGGTTATTTATACCTCGCGTTCTGAAATTGATATAGCTGATCTGGCAGAAACAAAAGTAAAAATTACAGATTTATGCCCTAATATAGTAATCAATGCAAGTGCATATACGGCAGTCGATAAGGCTGAGGATGATCAGCAAGAAGCGGATAAGATTAATCATCTTGCCGTTGCTAGCATAGCAAGCACCTGCAGTGAGATTGGTTGTTGGTTAATTCATATATCAACTGATTATGTGTTTGATGGTGCTGCTAGTTACCCATACGATGAAAATGCCAAAACCAACCCTCAAGGTGTTTATGGTGACTCGAAGTTGAAAGGGGAAGTGGCGATTCAATCATCCGGTTGTAAATATCTGATTGTACGCACGGCATGGGTATACAGTGAATATGGTAACAACTTCTTAAAAACCATGTTGCGATTGGGCGCTGATCGTGACGAGTTGAGTATCGTAGGGGATCAAATTGGTTGCCCGACCTATGCTCAGGACATTGCCAAGGCTATAGTTTCTATTTTGTCTGGCATCGATTTAAAAGGACCATCATCAGGGATATATCATTACTGTGGTGATGAATTCTGTTCTTGGTATGAGTTTGCGCGAGCTATCTTTTCACAAGCAGAAATACGTGGATTAAAATCACCTAGCAATATTAAATCGATTGCGACGGTTGAGTACCCGACTCCCGCAATTCGACCTGCCTATTCGGTATTAGATTGCACTAAGATTGAAGGCATGTTTGACGTAACTCGTTCTAATTGGCGAGATGGGATTAAAACTGTGATCGATAGGTTGCAAGGCCAAAGTTAGTTTAGTATGCCCAATTTCGTAAATATTTCATGGCCGTCCAATCCGTCTGCCACCCGCCTCTAAGCATTATTTTTCCAAGGATTCACCTTGCTCTAACAAATCAAGTGCTGCGCCCACTCTAAATGAATGACCGCTGAGCGGTTGTTCCTTGGAATTTATGTTTAAGTCCTTTTGCAGTGCTTTTAACAAACCGAATATGAATGAATCTCAAGTTATTGCCACGCTAAACTATTTTTCGAACGTCATAAAAATGCCTTAACATAAGCACAAGTTATGCACTTTGTGGGTTGTCAAAAAGATGATGCGGATAAAGTGTGCAGGGTGATATTGCTGTTAACAAGTGTACAACACTAGGAAAAAATCTATGACTAGTTCAATTTTAGTCACAGGTGCTACTGGCTTTGTAGGGCATGCGGTAGTAATTGAGTTGGCTAAGCGGGGGAGGTCTATAATTGCAGGTGTCCGTCAAGACACTAATGACGACTCCTTCAAGGCACCCACCGTAGTCGACATCGTTAGTCTGGGTGATTTATCCGATGAGCCCACTTTTGGGGATGTGTTTTCATCGATTGACACGGTTGTGCACTGTGCCGCCCGCGCGCACGTGATGAGTGAGCGAGGCGATGATCTACTATCAATATATCGCAAGCATAATACTCAGGCTGCGTTGAATCTGGCACGCCAAGCGGCCACGGCAGGTGTAAGGCGGTTTGTGTTTATTAGTACCATTAAGGTAAATGGAGCACAAACGTCGTTAGGTGAGCCATTTACAGAAGGTGACGTGCTTGCTCCAAGTGATCCTTGCGGTGCTTCCAAGCACGAAGCCGAACAAGGTTTGCTGGAAATAGCCCAAGAATCAACGATGGACGTGGTGATTATTCGCCCTGTGTTGGTGTATGGCAAAGGAGTGAAAGGGAATTTTGCTACCATGATTCGTTTGGTGAGCAGTGGCATTCCGCTGCCATTTGGGCAAATTACTAATAAGCGCTCGCTGGTGTCTCTTGATAACCTTGTGGATTTGATAATCGCGTGTATCGATCACCCAGAAGCCGCTAATCAGGTATTTTTAGCAGCCGATGGCGAGGATGTGTCCACCACCGAATTGCTGCGCCAACTTGCGCAAGCCATGGGAAAGCCCTCTAGACTTATTCGTGTGCCTTTGTTTGTGCTGGCTATTCTCGCGGCGATGCTTGGGAAGAAAGCTGCCGTACAGTGCTCGTTGGGCTCGCTGCAAGTCGATATAAGTAAAAGTCGAAGTGTATTGGGCTGGCAGCCTATTGTGAGCCTTGAAGAAGGACTTGAACGTTGTTTTGAATCGGAGAAACGGGGATGATTCGTTTGTTGAATGTGTTGTTTTCATTGCTAGGTTCGATCAGTTCAGGTTAAGAAGTTCATGGGGACTACCCTGTTTGCTTCGTCTGTCAGTGATATTGGATTTGTTTTTGCCGTAATTCTGGAGGTGGATTTGTCCCGAACACTTTGTTATGAATCTATGGAAAATAACTCGGGTAATCGTATATTTGAAACTGAGGAGCTGACTTAATAGACCCAGTTTCTTAGGTATTGCATGGCAGTCGAGTCGGTCTTCCACCCCCCTCTGAGCATTATCCTTTCAAGCGGCTCACCTTGTTCTAATAGGTCAAGTGCTGCACCTACTCTAAATGAATGGCCGCTGAGGGGTTGTGCATTGGAGTCCATTTTTAGGTTCTTTTGCAGTGCTTTTAATATGGTGCTGATACTTGCAGGGTTTAGATTCTTACCGATATACCCATGCCTACTAATAGATCTTAGAATATAGCCTTCATCGCTAACGATACGCTTCCATTTTTCTAATAAGTCGAAGAGTTTTTGGCTGATGGGTAGAATCTTCCCAGCCCCGAATTGATCCGTTTTTGAGAAATTTAGCCTTATAGCAGGCTTGCCACTCGGCGCTTGGTAGATGTCCTCAAATTTAAAGGCACAGAGTTCCGACCGGCGTCGCATCGTTTCGTAGCCGAGCCTGAGAAGGGCTTCATTTCTTAAACCCCTGGCGCTGTTATCGCAGTTGTTAAGTAGCTGGTTGAGTAGTGGCTTGGTGAGGGGAGTGGCCTGCTGTTGTGCCCGCCCGATTTTACGGTGCATTCGTTTGATGGCCAATATAACCTCTGGCTGGTTGGTAGGGTCATAGTGTTTAGAAAGTTTTAGTATCGTGCCCAAGCTATTTATTCTTCTGCGGATGGTGGCGCTTTTTCTTATGGTAGCTAAGTAGTCTACATACTGCGCCATGACGTCCGCAGTTGCCGGTATTGAGTGCATTTTATTATGTGAGCACCAGGTCTGGTATTGAATAAAGTCCGACCTATACGCTCTTATGGTATTTTTGGCAAAGGCGCCATCAAATTTAGCTAATATATTGTCAATCATGTTATCATCCATAAACTAATAGAAGTTAAATATATACTAATGGTATATAAAAGTATACGAATATGATATCTGTTTGTCAAATAAAAGCTGCTCGTGTAATGCTGGGTTGGAGTGCGGTAAGGCTTGCTGAGCGAGCTAGTGTCTCTCCCGCTACCATTAAAAAATATGAGATTCAGAATGGCATTCCTAATGCTAATACTCGCATTCTTAATGCGATTAAGTTGGTCTTAGAACAGGCGGGAATTGAATTTACCGGTGATCCTCTAGTCAATCCGGGTGTGGTGTTGCACCTTAGCCCTTTGGCGTAAGCGCTTCTCTTCGTCTTCGGTCTTCTATTACCACGCGTAGTTCGCCCAGCGCTTTTGAAAATTGCCGGTCTATGGTGGTCATGTAGCGGGTTATTTTATCTATGTTGGTGGATCGTGAAATGCTCACTTGTTCGGCCAGCTTAAATAGCTTTTCTGCTTTAGGGTGAAGGTCTATCGTGACGATCTGTTTTAGTGCCTCTTCGCTGAGTTTGTTTAAGAAATCACTATGGGACAGCTTGCTACCCATGGTACTGCTCTGATATAAATCTTGTGATTCCAGGGTTCGATTGCACTGCCTTATGAAGGCACTAACAAGGCTGTCTAACTCGTACCGACCGTCGAGTAGTTCAGCTTTGCTGCATCTATTTTTGAAGGTAAGTTGGTCAAAAAGGACGAACAGCATTGGATACTCTTCTAAATCGTCTGGGATGGTGGTATGTTCGCCACGCTCCAGAAGGCGAAACGATTCCTGGCTTAATCGTTTAATAAGTATGAGATTTTCTTTTAAGTTTTCATCGTCATGGAGTTCGCCACTAAGCCTAGCTAAGGCGTAATGCTCTGCTTGTTCCTGGGTAAGATTCAATGCGGTGCGCAATGATAATCCCTCGACTTCGGTCAGGCTGGCTACCTCTATCTCGTTGCTCTCTTCCCGGATTGCACGCTGCCAGCGGACATACTGGACGGCCACGCGTTCGATTAGTATGCGTTCTGTTACGGTCTGTGGACCGTATTCGCAGGTGAGTTCGTCATACATCTGTTGGTAGATCTTTTGGTCTGTTGGCGAGGTGATGCTTTGGCTGGTGAGTCCGTGGGTGAGGGCGTTCTTAGGGGTCTTGGTGTTGTTTTTGGAGACGGTGAGCTTCTTGGGCATAGGGCTATTGATCCAATCAGTCTGTGTGTGCATAGAGTATAACATGCCACTTTCTACGACCAAGGAGCATTTTGGAGCCTAGAAACTATTTGCCATTGGATAGTGTAATCCTTTCCGTCATTAATATCATAATTTCGATTAAAGCGCTATTTATCAAATGATAGCCGTTTTTGCGAAATGAAATGCCTGAGTTATTGGTTTTAGGCCTTATTTAAGGGTGCGATAAATGGCCTTATCGCACCCTTTTTGTACCCCTTTATATACTTAACCTGCAAAATATACTTATAAGTCTTTGAGGTCCTTACCTTAAATCGTTATCATAGATCCTTAATACAAGTTTGATTGAACGGACCCTATGAAAACTGCCCTTATCACCGGTGTAACCGGCCAAGATGGCGCCTATCTAGCAGAATTTCTTTTGCTAAAAGGCTACATCGTCCATGGCGTTAAACGCCGTTCCTCTCTGTTTAATACTGCTCGTATCGATCGTCTGATTGAAGCGTCTTCCCGTGGTGATTGTGAATTTCACTTTCATCATGGAGATATGACGGATTCTTCGAGTTTATTCCACATTATTCAAAAAACGCAGCCGGATGAAATTTATAACCTGGCGGCACAGTCTCACGTGGCTGTTTCTTTTGAAGAGCCTGAATACACGGCCAATGCTGATGGCACTGGTGTGTTGCGCATTTTAGAAGCCATTCGTAGCTTAGGCTTGGAGAAGAAAACACGTTTTTATCAAGCGTCTACATCTGAGCTTTACGGCAAAGTTCAAGAAGTGCCGCAAACAGAAAAAACCCCATTTTATCCCCGTAGCCCTTATGCGGCAGCTAAAATGTATGCCTACTGGATTACCATTAACTACCGTGAAGCCTATGGCATCTACGCCTGTAACGGTATTTTGTTTAATCACGAATCGCCCTTGCGTGGTGAAACTTTTGTAACCCGCAAAATTACCCGTGCGCTGGCACGTATTAGCCTGGGTACACAAGCGTGTTTGTACTTGGGTAACATGGATGCAAAACGCGATTGGGGCCACGCTAAAGACTATGTGCGTATGCAATGGCTCATGCTGCAGCAAGATGAAGCCGATGACTTTGTAATCGCCACGGGCGAACAGTACAGCGTGCGTGAGTTTGTGGAAATTGCCAGTGCTAAACTGGGTATAACGATTACTTGGCGTGGCGAAGGCGTGGAAGAGAAGGGCTACGATGCCGATGGCAAGTGTATTGTTGCAGTAGACCCACAGTACTTTAGGCCTACAGAGGTAGAGACCCTGTTAGGTGATGCCACTAAGGCGAAGAATTTATTGGGTTGGGTGCCCGAAATTAGTTTTGACGAGTTGGTTTCAGAAATGGCTGCGTATGATTTGGCCGAAGCTAAAGTGGAGCAGCAGGCAGGTGTGTTGTCACGGCAGGTGAGTGAACTTATATGAGTTTTGGCTTTCAGGTTACTGAATCAGAACGGGTTGCTGGTGTGTTTGCCATTGTGCCGTCCATTACCGCAGATGACCGTGGCGACATTTGGACCTCATTTTTGAAAGACGATGTTGAGACCTTGTTGCCGAGTGGTTTGTACTTTAAACACGATAAGTTTTCTCAGTCTAAGCGCAATGTGCTTAGGGGTATTCATGGGGATTCGAAATCTTGGAAACTGGTTACTTGTGTGTATGGAGAAATTACTCAGGTAGTGGTGGATTTGCGCAAGGACTCGCCAACGTACTTAAAGTGGCAAAGCTACAAGATTAACAAAGCTGAACAGAAAATGGTGTTGATTCCACCGGGTTGCGGCAATGCCTATTATGTTAGCACTGAACATGCAGTGTATCATTACAAGTTGGCTTATGAAGGTGGCTATATTGATGCTGCGGAGCAGGTTTCTGTGCGCTGGGATGATCCGGCGATTGGTATTGATTGGCCGGTAGCGGACCCTATTTTGTCTGAACGAGATATGATGGCACCGTTTGTTTAGGTAAGATCCCTCGGCTTCGCTCGGGATGACGAATAATTTGAGAGATGAAAATGATTACAGAATATAAAGATGGTGAACAATTGTTGGCTCGTCATATTCCGGCTGCTGAGGCCTGGAAAGATGGGCTTAACTTTTTTTCTGCGGATGAAGAATATGTACAAGTGGGTAGCTGGGGTTATGACACCGGCACTGCGTTAAAGCCTCATGTACACAACCATGTGCCAAGAGAAGTAACGGTGACCCAAGAGGTGCTGTATGTGCGCCGTGGTGCTATAAAGGCACGTATTTTTGGCTTGCAAGACCAACCCGTGGCTGAGTTTAATGTTAGCGAAGGTGACGTGGTGATTTTGCTGCGTGGTGGCCATGGGTATGACATTATTGAAGATGGTACTCAGGTTTTGGAAGTGAAAAATGGGCCTTATCTAGGGGCCGAAGTTGATCGGCGTAGGATTTAGTTGTGACACAAGAATTTATTATGCAAATGCGCCCTTGGTTTGGTGCAGAAGAAAAGCAAGCCCTCATGGAATACATGGATGAGGATGGGTTCTTAACCGAGTTTAAGAAGACTGAAGCTTTTGAGCGGAGTATTGCCGGCTACACGGGTGCAAAGCACTGTGTGGTGGTTAATAACGGCACTATTAGCTTAACCTTAGCCGCCATGGCGGCGGGTGTTGAAGCGGGTGACGAAGTGATTGTGCCTAATTACACTATGATTGCTACGCCTAACTCACTACGTATGTTTGGCGCGGTGCCGGTATTTGTTGATGTGGAGCCAGCGACCTTGTGCTTAGATATCGCTCTAGTTGAACAGGCTATTACGGCTAAAACTAAGGCCATTGTATTGGTTGCGGCCAATGGTCGTGCTCCTACCGTTGGTATTGAAGCCTTCCAAGCACTTTGTGAACAACGGGGCCTTGCGCTGATAGAAGATGCAGCCCAAGGCTTGGGTAGCTATTACCCAGATGGCGCCCATACGGGCACCAAAGGTTTAGTGGGCAGTTTTTCTTTTTCTGCGCCTAAAATCATTTCTACTGGCCAAGGTGGTGCGTTAGTTACTAATGACGACGGTGTGGCAGAAAGGCTAAGGCGTTTAAAGGACTTTGGCCGCGCTAGTGGCGGCAATGATATTCACGATAGCCTAGGCTTTAATTTTAAGTTTACTGAGCTACAGGCCGTGGTAGGTTTATGCCAAATGGATAAGTTGGCGGCTCGCGTTACACGCAAAAAAGCAATCTGGCAGCAATATGCCGATCAGTTAGCCGAGTGTTCCCAAATACAATTGTTTGATCATGATTTGTCCATCACTACGCCTTGGTTCATTGATGCCTTGGTTGAGCAAAGAGAGGCCTTAGGTGCTCACCTTAAAGGTGAAATGATTGGCACACGGGTGATGTATCCGCCTATCACGCAGCAAAAGGTTTATGGTATTACCGGCAGCTACTCTGTAGCCGAAAACATTGGCCAAAATGGACTTTGGCTTCCCTCGTCTAATCAATTGACTGCCGCTGATATCACGCGTATTTGTGATTCTATTAAGGCATTTTACGCCTAGATGATTGATTTAGAGCCATTAGTTACTTTTGCCCCTGTGGTTATGGCGGGTGGGGTGGGTAGCCGCTTGTGGCCGCTGTCGCGAGCGTCGTACCCAAAACAATACAAGGTGTTGGTGGATAACGTGCATCAACACACCATGTTGCAACAAACCTTTGCTCGCTTGCAGGGTTTGAATTTGGTGCGCAGTCAACTTATTTGTAATCAGGACCACCGGTTTTTAGCGGCAGAACAGCTGCGTAGTTTGAGTCAAAGTTCTGATATTGTTTTAGAACCGATGGGGCGTAACACTGCTCCAGCGGTAATTATTGCCGCCTTGCGCTTAAAGGCATTGAATTGTGATGTGCCTATGCTGGTACTGTCGGCAGACCATGCGATTAAAGATGAGCAAACCTTCAAACAAGCGCTAGGTGAAGCCCATGAGTTGGCATCATTAGGCCACATAGTTACGTTAGGCATTACACCTAGTTTTGCGTGCACTGGCTATGGCTATATTGGTTGTGGGCAGCAAGTGTTTGGGACACCTGGGTTTGAGGTAGAACGTTTTGTGGAAAAACCAGACTTGGCGACGGCACAAACCTATTTGGATTCAGGCCAATACCTGTGGAATAGTGGTATGTTTGTGATGCAGCCAAGTGTGCTGTTAAAGCAGGCTGCCATCCATTGTGCTAGTTTGCTTCACCAATGCCAGCAAGTGATTAAGGGCGCAACTAATGACTTAGATTTTGTGAGGTTACCTACAGCGCTGTTTGCTCAATGTGAAAACATTTCTTTAGACTACGCGATCATGGAGCCAACAGATAAAGCGGTTGTTGTGCCAGTTACGTGTGGATGGAGTGATGTGGGTGATCTTAATGCGTTATGGCAAACCAATAACAAAGATGCTGATGGCAACGTGCTTTCTGGTGATGTTGTGGCGCTAGAGAGCAGTCAATGCATTATTAAAGCTGAGCATCGCCTAGTGGCGGCTTTGGGCGTAGAGAATTTGGCCATAGTAGAAACTAAAGATGCGGTTCTAGTAGCAAAATTAGGCGCCTCTCAAAGCGTTAAAGGCCTTGTTGCCTTGTTAAAGGGACGTGGTGAGCTAGAGCATCAGCGAGAGGTTCATCGTCCATGGGGTAGCTACGACAGTGTGGATTCGGGTCCTAATTATCAAGTAAAACGCATCTCAGTAAAACCTGGCGCCCGTTTGAGTTTACAAAAACACCAATACCGTGCCGAACACTGGGTAGTGGTTGAAGGGCAAGCTAAAGTGCATGTTGATGGAATTGATCATCTTCTTAGAGCCAATGAGTCGATTTATATACCGGTTGGTGCGATTCATTGTTTGGCCAATGAAACGGACGAAGCATTGCATTTGGTTGAGGTGCAATCGGGCAGTTACTTGGGTGAAGATGATATAGAACGGTTTGAGGACCTATATGGTCGCCATTAGTTTTTTATTTTCACTTTTTCCTCTGGCACATTGAGCAGGTAACTCGCACAAAGATTATCTGGATCAAGATAGTGTAGTGCTTGTTGAAAGTTTTTCTCTATAGCGTTGCTGTCTGGTTTGGTGGTCAATGCTTGTTGGATAGCATCCATTCCTTCTTCAATATTGTCAAATATAAACCAGTTACTGGTGTCAAAATATTCATCGATGTCGCTACAGCCCCAGTATATTGGAACTGTTCTACATAAGAGGCAGTTAATGAGTTTTTCTGTAAAGTAGTTATCCTCTTGAGCGTTCTCAATGACCACCGAATACTTGTAAGGGAGCAAGCCTTCGTGATCTTGTTCATAGGGCTGGTAACCTCTACCTAAAATATCGACATCAAAATTGAGCGGTTTGAGTTGTTGAATGATTTTATGGCGAAGTTTGTGGCCTTTAGTTGTTTGTTTGTTTGACGCTATAAGTGACAAAGGTTTCCGTTGCTCCGTTGCTAATCCAGATATTGTTGGAGGTATTGCAGAACAAGCTAAAGGGACCATAACTATGTTATTGGTTGGGGTGTCTAGATTCTTATATCTAGTGAATACATGAAGGTACTTGCGTCGAATCAGAGGCAGTAGCAAGTAGTATGTGCTATGGATGGCACGAGGCTCAGGTAAGGCGAGGGAAATATTACACGCTAGTTTTGGGCGTCTGCTAAGTAAGTTTTTTGAGTATGGAAAAATGACTATGTGATCACACGATCGAAGATCCCTTACGTATTTTCCTGTTATTGGTTTGCCCAGAGGCCAGTTTAGGTCATCCAGAAGGAGGTCCCCCAAGCTTTTTGTCTTTCTCAAATCATGGGGGACAATACCGGCCATTGGCAAGCTTGCCCCAAAGGTTTTCGGAATTAAAGTTTTAATAGGGAGGTAGCCTCCTTCAATAGGTGACCGAAGTCTGATTGATATTTGGCCAATGGGTGTATTTGGTTGCTGACGTAAGCTGCTTTAATATACACTTTTTTCTTTAGGTGTAGGGGAGTGCTTATTGGTGATTTTTTCTCTTTACAAGTTGAGTAGTAGTCGTGGAATTTGAACTCGCCGCCTAGCATGTTCTGGTGTGGAGCAAGCCAAAGGTTAGGGATGTTCATTGCATCAGCCATCACTAAGCCATGAAGCGACTGGGATAAAATCACCTCTGCAGACGCAATGTCTGAGACCACTTGCCGCACTGAACCAGAGGGGTCAATAACTTTGCAGGCGCTGCCAAACTGCTTTAAATAGAACTGATAGCTATCTACATGAGGTACGATCGCAAGATCACAAACAGGTGCGTGGGGGATGTTCAGAAGGCTAGGCATGAGCATGCCAGGATCGCCTAATAAAATATCCTCTTCTACACCTAATTTATTTTTCGTTAACTCTCCTCTTACAGTGAAAACAGCGAGCGGAGCTGCGGCTAATTTGCTGTCACCTCGAATGAAACCACTACCTATTACTATGGATTGTGGGTTAGCTCGTTCCAAAATACTGCCGACGCCTAGTATGTGTGGCGAATTTTGTGATTTATGACGATAGACTGGCCGACCTAAAAAATGAGCAAGTAATTCTGGGTTTAAGTCGTCTCCAAAGTTCGGGCTACCTAAATGCCAAAAGCACGGTAAAGCTTCTGGGCGTTTACGATATCTAAATGCGTTAGATAGTTTGGTAGCCTTTTTTCGTATTTTGGTTAGCATTTTTGTATGCCATCCGTAGCCCACTTTAAGCCTTGTTTTTTAACGTGTTTTACGTAGGCTTTGTTTTTTAGAAGCTGGTTTTTGTCAGCATAACTCCTTGGATGGTCTAAATGTAGCAAAGGGGCAGTATAGCGTATATGACGTCCAAAAACGCCTAGGTTGTTGAGACGAACGCCAAGTTCTACGTCCTCTGCGCCGTATCTTAGGCTCTCGTCAAAACCATTTACTTGAACGATGTCTTCTTTCCATCCGCCTGTATTGCCTCCGTTCCACACCTTTTTAACTGGGCTAAGGCGCTCTAAAACGGAGCTTATTTTAGTGCCATAGAGGTTGGTCTTTAGCTTGGTGCCGATGCGGTCTATTTGTTTATGGGCGAGCAACCATGAGTAACTAAACACGTCTGTAGACTTAATGTTTTCTATTGTGACGCGATTACTGGTTTCTGCATCAAGTCTGATGACGCTCCCAGTTACAAATTGTTGCCGTTTTGCCAACTCTACATGGCGTTGAATAAACTTTGGGTTGGCTATGCAGTCGCCGTCTATAAAAATTAGATAAACGGCGGAGGAAGTATTAATAGCGGTATTAAGAATAACGTTTTTGTTGAAGCCAGTGTCTGCATGCCAAACGTGACGAATGTTTAAGTGCCGATGTTTTTTACTGGCGTCTACTATAGCCGCTTTGGTGGTATCGTTAGATCCATCATCGGCAATGCATATTGTATTTGCCTGGCAGGTTTGTACTGCTATAGCTTCTAGCACTAATAGCAACGCAGTGGGGTTGTTGTAGGTGGTGATAATGAGTTCTGTGGTAAAGGCGGTAGGCATTGAAGTGATGTGCATGAAGTAATTGTTAATTTATTAATCCAGTATACGCAGCCATATGCTAAAATAAAGACCTGTTTTTAGATCACATTCAGTATATGGATATTTGTTGCCAATGAACGGTTTTTTTCAGCGCACGCCTTACTACATTTTGTCAGCTTTTGCGGCGCTTTTGATTTTTCTAAGCAATGGAAGCGTTGCTTACTACTATTATGTTGCGGTGGCCTTGGTCCTCATTTCCCCAGTGTTAGCTTGTGTGAAACCTAAAGTTTTTGGCAGTCTAACGGCTGTAGATACTGTATTAATAGCATCTTTCTGTATATATGCTGCCGCTGCTGTATTGGGTATGCTGGTCCATGGTGGTTGGTCATGGGATGAATTTAATCAGCCGAGTAAGTTCTTGTTGGTTGCGATGGTATTTTTGGCTGTTCGCCAGCATGGCTTGAGTGAAGCATTTATTGTCATTTCTGCCTTTTTTGGTGTATTGGCGGCCGCATCGATAGCTTGGTATCAATCGGAATTTCAGGGCCTTGGCCGAGTTTACGGCTCCACAAATGGAATCATTTCTGCATTTGGTTTGTTGGCATTATTGGCGGGCTACTTTTCTTTGGTTTATCTCGTTCTGAATAAGGCATCGAACCGGCTGAGGTGCCCTTTAGGTTTGGTCACGGTGTTAACCGTTTTGTATGCCATCGCAGAAACGGGCACCAAGGGTGTATGGATTGCATTGCCAGGGGGTTTTGGTTTGCTGGTATTATTAACTTGGAATGGCAATAAAAGGGCAGTGTTGTTTTTGGGCAGTGCATTTAGTGCCTGCCTTGTAGCCATATTTTTCTTTAATGATATGGTGCATAGTCGACTTACTGGCCTATGGCAGCCGTTAGTTAATTATATCAACACTGGTATAGTCAGTGATGGGTCGCTAACCATTCGCTTGGAAACTTGGAAGGCCTCAATTTTTATGTTTATAGATAACCCAATGTTTGGCGTTGGTTTAGGTGGTTTTGTTAGTGCAAAAACCGAGCTCATCTTGGCTGGTGTTATTGACGCGGCCACTGGTCCTGTGGGTGGTCCACATAACGACCTTTTAGGCGCTTTGGCGATTCAAGGGTTAGTTGGTTTTGCAGCTTTGCTGTTTATGTACTATGCTTTTTTGAGGCTGAGTTGGACCTATAAGGCTCATAGCTCTGAGTTGTATTGGTGCAGTTTGGGACTGATCGTAATCTATGTTCTGTCGGGTTTGGCTGGTGATAGGTTAACAAGTAATTTAACGGCTACCTATTTGGCTCTAATGATGGCTATTTTTGCTGGTCAAATGAGCTATAAACACAAGTTGTTTATAGCTGGTAAGGCTCAAAAGTAACACTTTATGCTAGGTGGATTTATGAATTTTATTGTAAGGAGGGAGTGTAATGCGAAGAACTGTACGTACAGTTGCCTCCCTGGTGGATATCTTCATGCTCTATAGTTACCATCAGCCCCTACGATAGCAGCACCAACAAAGCCATCACCAAGCTGTAAAAGCAAATATCTGAAATTTTTGTTGCCGCCAGCTTAAATAGGTAAGTTGGCACGCTCGATAATATATAAAAACGGTACAAGCGCAAATATAGAAATATACTTTGTTAATATTGGCTTATATATAAATTGAATAAGAAAGGGCGGCTCGGTTATTTTTCCGGGCTGCCCTTTTTTGTATAAGAGGTGTATTAGCCTTAGTACTTGTAGCTGTCCGGCTTAAATGGGCCTTCAGCGGGTACATTGATGTAGTTGGCTTGGGTGCTGGTAAGTTTGGTTATTACACCACCAAAACCTGCCACCATGTCGGCTGCGACTTCTTCGTCTAGCTTTTTAGGTAATACTTTTAGCCATAAGTTAGCGGCCTTATTTGCTGCACTTAGGTTGGCGAACTTGGCTTCCCATAGGTGCATTTGCGCGAGCACTTGGTTGGCGAAGGAGCCATCCATAATACGAGATGGGTGGCCGGTGGCGTTGCCTAAGTTAACTAGACGTCCTTCGGACAAGAGGATCACGAAATCGCTTTTGCTGTCATTTGAGCGATATACCTTGTGAACCTGTGGTTTGATCTCTTCAAACTGCCAAGTTTCACGCATAAAGGCGGTGTCGATTTCATTGTCGAAGTGGCCAATGTTACATACCACGGCACCTTTCTTAATGGCCTTCAACATGTTGGCATCACACACATTGGTGTTGCCGGTGGTGGTGGCGATGAGGCCCGTGGTGTCCATCACAAGTGTGTTGATACAGCTGAGCTCACTGGTGTTGTTGCCGTTAATGTAAGGTGAGACCACTTCAAAGCCGTCCATGCAGGCTTGCATAGCACAGATTGGATCGATCTCGGTGACCTTAACAATCATGCCTTCTTGGCGTAGAGACGCTGCAGAACCTTTACCTACGTCACCGTAGCCAACCACTAGGGCTTTTTTACCCGCTAGAAGGTGGCCTGTGGCGCGTTTGATGGCGTCGTTTAGTGAGTGACGGCAACCGTGCTTGTTGTCGTTCTTGCTCTTGGTGACAGCGTCGTTGACGTTGATAGCTGGCACTTTTAAGGTGCCTGCTTCTAGCATTTGCCGTACAGGCTTACGTTTCCGCCAGTACTAAATTGTTTTGGCGTTAGACCGATACAAGCAGATGCTTGTCGTCCATTGGTAAAACTCTTGCCATCATCCAACGAAATATATAAAAGTGCAGCGCCAATTAGGCCGACGCCATGGATACCGGAAAGTGCTTTGCAAGGTGCTACAGATTGTGAGTAACGTTCAATCCGTTTGGTAAATTCAGAAATACGCTCTTGCAGCAGCGCGATTTCCTCTCGTTGTTCAGCGAACAGGTCACGCATCTCCCAAGTTAATTCGTTTTCTGCATCTTCAAGAGCGCTCACTAAGCAAACTCTTGTCTGATTGGGGTAATACTAAAACCTGGCCCCAGCGCGTCAGCTTCTGGTTGAGTAAACAGTTGAAGTGCTTGAATGGGGTAGTTTAATATCAGGTTTTAAAATTTTGGGAGTGGCTTTCCATTGATAGCGGCCTCAACTTGATGGCGAAGAACGAAAGGAAAGGCGGCGGGGCGTCCTAGCCCCGCACTTTTAATCCAGCATCCGTGCTGGCAAAACACCGCGTTATGGCGGGTTATCCTTAACACGTACTT
>Ga0105350_10001246_pt1 | contig 16331 bp, 14 predicted proteins | sample EN1Hudsemesocosm_FD_83506 | JGI IMG/M metagenome (GOLD analysis project Ga0105350, IMG submission 83506) | Methane-oxidizing microbial communities from mesocosms in the Hudson Canyon - EN1E Hudson Canyon | ecosystem: Environmental > Aquatic > Marine > Cold seeps | place: Hudson Canyon... | reverse complement strand
TGTCAGGGTGGTCTTTAAATACTTGCAGTGCTGCAAGCCTTGCTTTGGTTCGATCAAAACCAGTGAAGTACTCATCGGCGAGTTTAAAGGTCTTATTATTAATGAGGCCATCTCTAAACGTTCCACCTCTCATTTCACTAACATAACCTTTTGGGCCATAAAAAATAGCATACTTTGCGCCATCAGGAAATCGTTGTAGGTATTCCCTAATAAGAATTTTAGTTCCTAATGCATGATCAAAACCGACGTACAGAAAAGGTTGAGAGTCAGCCCAAACCTTTAATGGTGTGGTAATATTTTGAAGTATTATCTTTGGTTTTTTCTTCGCGATGAGTCGTTCGATAATGACTTGATGCTTAATCGCATCGAGTGTGAAGATAAGATAGTCCGGTTGATGCTCTAGTGCACTAACGATATGCTCGATTTGTTTGTTTATCTCAACGCCTGGTTTGGAAACGTAATTGTAAATTTTATAGTCGATGTCCGACTCAAAAAGCCGCGCTTCAAAGGAAGAGACACTTCTTCGCCAGTAATCGGAGGCTTGTTTCCCAGGGTATACAAACGCAATGCTAACGCTATTCCTCAGGATCGAGGTTCGTGTTTTTTCTCGAACTTGTGAGGAGAAGTTTTTGGTAAGCTGAACTTGCTCAGGATAAAGGCCAAGGTATTCGTCATAACTCCAGTACTCTGTACTCGTGCTTGTTTCTGAGGCCAAAGCCGGGAGCTGCAAAATAAATATGATGAAACTTAGCGCTATCTTATTCATGCTATTACTCCTTGTCAGGTGAAGTATTACGAGGAAAGTATTTCTTTTCGAAGCTTTGTATATCCAGAGGCTTACTAAAGTAATAACCTTGGGCTAGATCACACTTGAGCGATTTCAGTGTTTCCAGATCAGTTTTAGTTTCAACACCTTCGGCGATTACATTCATATTCAATTCGTGACCCAACATGACGCAGGTTTTGACTATCGCTTTGGCTTCTGAATCAACTTCCATATTCGATACAAAACTTCTATCGATTTTTAATTCTGAAAAAGGAACTCGGTGAAGTTGAGACAGTGATGAATATCCTGTCCCAAAGTCATCGATAGAAAGTCCGATTCCTTTGAGTCGCATTCGCGTGAGAATGTCCAGTGACGTTACTAGCTCTCCCATTAAGGCGCTTTCGGTTACTTCTAGCGTAATTTTAGTTGGGTCTAGTTTACTTTTTTTGATGAGGGTGGCTAGTTGTTCCGGTAGCGTCAAGCTAGTAACATCAAAGGCTGAGATATTGACCGCAATTCCTATATTAATGTTCTTTGTGTTCCATGCCTGTTCTTGCTTGACGGCCGTATTTAGTACCCAGCGGGTAAGCTTGTCAATCAGATTATGCTGCTCTGCCATTGGTATAAACTGATCAGGAAAGATTAATCCGTGCGTTGAATGATTCCACCTTACCAGCGCTTCCACTGCGACGAGCTTATTCTCCTGTATATCGAATTTTGGCTGGTAATGGAGCACAAGCTCATCTTGTTCGATAGCCGTAAGTAAGTTTTCAGGTGATATAGTTGTAGGCTGTTTAGTTTGTGGAGAGCTGTGTTGTGTCTGGTTCGATTTAGCATGTTCCTGGAGTAGGGCTTCTAATCCATCTATATCAATAGGTTTATTGAAGGAAGTGATAATTTCTAATTGATGCGCTTTACCCAACTTCTCTGCCGAATGTAATACGCTGCTGTCATGGCCGGTCATAAGAATTAGTTTTGGCGGATTAGCATGTTTAGCCAATTTTCTCATTACTTCAATGCCATCTATATCTGGCATGTTAAGATCGAGTAACAAGATTGAGTTTTTCTCATAATGCTTAATAATCTGAAAAAACTGTTTGGCTCTGCTAAAAGACGTGTTCGGTATGCCGCATTGGTCAATTATCCTAGAAAGCAGCTTTGTCTGTTCTTGTTCATCATCAAGAATATATATATGGCTTATTCTCATAATTATGGCACCCTAAGCATATTAATTAGCAGACTCCAGCGGTTTCTCTTCCAAGTAGCCGCTAAGCTAAGCCCTATTAGTTGTCGACTGTGTGTATAAACTGCACCTGAGAGGAGTGTAAATACTGAGCGCTAAGCCTCGCTAGTTCGCCTGTATCGATCAGCTGTTGCAATGCGTCTTGAATCGCCGGCATTATCCGCTCAGTGCCTTTGTCCATGCTTGGTTTCCACATCCAAACAGTTCGCCATTCGTATACAAGGTAAGGTGCCAAAATATGAGAAACATTAAGCTGTTCTGCCAGACCATATAACCTAATAGATGGCCCTGCGACGGCATCAACTCTTTCTCGACTTAGCATTTTGAGCCCTAAAGAATGATGATTGAGTGTGACTCGGTGATAAGGGATAGATTCGTCTAAACAAGGGCAGCCACTTCCACCTAATAACATAGCAATATCCTTATTTTTTATATCACTCACTTTGGTAATAGGGTTGTTTTTTCGGCTCACCACTACAAAAGGCGTGCGATACAACTCCACGACAGGCGTCATCTTTTTGGCCCGTTTCGGTTTATAGGACATGAACGTGAGGTTAAGCGGGGATTTGGAACTTTTCATTTCTTTGATAATTCGTTTCAATGGCATTATTTGCAATTCAATCAGAATATCATCGGGCACTATTTGACGAATAGATTTAAGTAGGTCGGGAAAAATTCCTACAGGGTAGCCATTATCGTTATGAAACGCCCAAGGGTGACTATCAATTAGACCGACATGAATAGTTTGAGAATCAACATGATTATCAGCCCATAGAATAGCTGGGGATAAACAAAGTAGGAATATCGTTAATATATGTTTGGTCATGGAGTGTTAAAAACTCCTATTTAAGGATAGATCACCAAATTATAGTTTAGTTCATTAATTCAGGAGTGTGTTAATTTAGCCGCACATAGTTTTCCTGAATGTCGATTGAGGGTCGATACTTGGTATCGAATAGTGAACGAAAGTAGCCAATATTGTTAATTGGTTTAACTCGCGAATATTTTCATAGGGGTGGAAGCTATTTATTCATTAATTGTTCGACGAACTAGCCGTTTAGCTTTTAACCTACAGCATGTGTAGGTTATGCTTTGGGTATTCTTTCTCTGTTTATTCCAGATACAGCCTACAACGGTTCAATTGAACCCTGTGTTTTAAAGGCGTTTTCAGTGACTGTACCAGTCCTAATCCGGAGCAATGACTTGCTTCGAGTAAGTTGTCTATTTGCACTTTATCGTTGTCGGAAAGAGCTTGGTAAAAGTCTGATATCTGTTGGAACATCCAATATGGGTAGGTTAGGTTGTAACGACTTGCAGATGCGCCATTGATTTTTAGTTCAGTCTCTCCAAGGCGTTGCGGTAGCTTTACTTTGTTAGGATTTTCTTCCGCCCAAATATTAATCGACTGAATGCTATCTTTGATTAGCGGTAGCTGTTGTTCGATGATGAGTTTTAATAGAGGATATAGAGATTCAGGGATTTCATCACTATCAAGAAAGCCGTTCGTCGTTTGCCCTGTATTGTTTTTCAGTCGGTTTATCCAGCCGAGAGTGTTTGGGTAATTAGCAACCAATCCCTTGGGATAAGGGTCTCGGTGTAGATGAGCGTAGATTGGTCCAAATAAAGAAAAGTCGCCCACGCAGGGAGAGTTTCCAAGTAAATATGGGTGTTGTTCGAAATGCCGGTTTAAGGCCTTGAGTAGGGTATGCGTATTGATTTCGAGAGCACTCTCGGTAGCCTCGGTTATGCCCAAAATAGGCAAATAGCCTTTCATTTTTCCTGCAAAGGTTGATGCCACTTTCCGCTGAACGAATCCAGGTAAATAGGGTAGAGCGCTTTTACCAAACTCATTCAATATAAAACGACGGTTCTCTGGATAATTCCACCGGTAATGCAATGCGGCCATAGGCAGCCATTCATCCCCGCAAAGCTCCATAAGCATCGAAACCAGTGCTTGTTTTGGTGTGTTTGGAATAGTGGGGTTGTCTGGATAACGTTGCTCTAATACCTTGATAATGAGGCTTGAATCTTGGAGAACTTCGGTATGTGGCCCTGTCACCACGGGCATTATAATTTTGCCTACTTTAGGCTCGATAAATCGTTTCAGTGTGATAATGCTTGGAACAACGGTTTTAAAGGAGATTTCTTTATACTGAAGATAGGATCGAACCTTTGCGGTATAAGGCGAAACCTCCCAACCATATAAAGTATATTGCTCGCTGGCACTGCTTTTCATGAGGATTCCTAATTATTGGCAATAAATGAGCCGTGTCATCTTATGACTTGCGACTACCTGCCAACTTACTTGGCCTGATACTAGTCTTTTAAATTCCATAATGAATTCCAATCCTTTCATTCTAAGACCTTCCAAAAGAAAAAGCATTACGCAAACAATGAGATTTTTGGAAAAGATTTTTCCAAAAAAACACTTTGTGACTGGTGGTCACCTTGTGGCAAAGTAAGTAACTTAAATAGAAATAACGCTTAAGGTACTAATATGTCTAACTCAAAATTTGAAAATTATTTGGAACGCTTGGGAGAGTTTGGTTTTGAAATGGACCCTAGGATTGAGCAAAAAGATGTTGATGGTCTGTTAGGCATGTATGCAACAAAGTCGATCCCGAAGGGAACGGTTCTTAGTAAGTTTCCAATGTCAATGAAGATTCCTCGTTCTAACTCTATTGATTTTTCAGGAGGTCCGAATGAAGAGGTGTTTAGTTTAATTCATACCATAGCCAAAGAGCTCGCCGATGAACATTCTCGCTACCAATGTTATTTTGATTACTGCGGCACCTTGGAAGACAGAAAAAGTCGTAGCGTGTGTTATTTCACTCAAGAAGAATTCAGTGTCTTAGCTCAGATGAACCCTTTGCTAGCAAAACATGCATTTATATCAAAACAAACCTGGGAGCAAACCGTTAAAACTGTTTGCATGAAAGACCCCACACTAGGCAAAGAGCATGTAATGCTCGCCAGCTTCATTTATCGTGAGCGATGCTGGAGCGGAGAACTTGGCTTTTTATTTTTACCGGGTATGGACTTATTTAACCACAACACCAAGAGCAAAATTAAACCTCAAAAAACCATATTGCGTGGTGAGGAGTGCATTACTTTTGTTGCTCATGATGACATCAATCCCGGTGACGAAATCAAAATCACCTATGGTAATACAGACATGTTCCGTTTTGCTTACAACTATGATTTTTTCGACCCAAACGATTTTCACATTATCAGTTATAGCTCTAGAGTTACTCAAGATATAAGCGATGACTTCATTCAGAAAGTGGTTGAAAACTTGAAAAAGTACTACGAGGTTATAATATTTGAAAAGAACGGTAACACTAAATTTCAAATTGAAGAGTCAAGAGCTTTCTTCTTGGAGCAAGGCCCGAACACCAAGATGGTAGAGCTGATATCTAGATTAGCGATTAATACCGATGCCGAACTAAAGAGAGGTAAAGCAGATGATATAACTGCTGCAAGGTATATGCTTTACATTCTGGAGTCTTACAAGAAAGCAAATAAAGTTAAGAGTATTTCTAAATCGTCTCTACCTAATAAAATTCATCGCTTTCACGATATGTTGACGGCAGAGTTAAAAATACTAGATTCCAACATACGCCACATCAAACCGAAATGCGTGGAGAAAAAGAGATACTTAGAGGCGGTGTAATCTTATTCATAATAAATCATATGTTTGAGACCATATTTTGAATAAGAAAGGGGGAGTGTAAGGTATAATGCGCGTCCAATAAATAAGGTACCTCATGGAATGAAGTTTCAAGCATTGATTATTAATATAGTACTATCCACTTTCTTTTTATCCGCGTGCTCAAACGGTTCAAAAAATTCTAATACGGTTCAAGTCTATACATATGGCGATCTGACCAGTATAGAAATTACTGACATAGACGCTAATAAGACTTGGGTATTTGATAGCTATCAGTCAGAACCGATAGACCTCGAACTTGAGCAAGGTGCACGGCTTAGTATCAAAGCCGAATCAGATTACCATGACTGTTGGTTTCAAGGCTGGGAGCCTGAAATTACGGTTAATGACGGCACAATAATTAATATAACGTGTAACAAAAGACCGTTATTTAATGTATTAAGCAGCAAAGCTCCTAACCCGATATCGACGAGTTTATATACATTCGATGGGCATGATTTACAATTAATAAAAGAAACGCCATCGGACAAAGCATGGCCGGAATGGTCCTCGTATCGTCTTTCTAATAAAGTTCTTTTCAATACAGAAGGCGTGCTGTTGGATGGTTTACAAACTAAATTTGATGACATCACTGAAAAAGCTATTGAACACGCCTTTTTTGATCCTGACCTAGATAAAAATGCTATTTTTGTGGTGGCTTCAAATCCTAATGAGGAGTCTGAACTCTTTACCTTAAGTGAGACACTAACTGCACTCCAACCAGTAAATCTCATATCTGACCTCAGTGTTTCAGATTTTCTCAGTGAAAATTTTAATCCAAGCGAGACGATCCTAAACTACCATCACTCCTTTGATGGCATAAATCTGACATCTAGCGCTTCATTCGAAGTACCTGATATTTCAAATTTGACCAATATCCCTAATAATTCTGGAACAGGGCTATCAAGAATAAAGCTCAAATATCATGATGATTTATTCTATTGGTTTACAGAAAACGGTCCACAGGTGGTAAGGCGTGTCCTCAATAAAAGCGGTGAGAGCTCTCTTATAAGCCCCGTTGTGTTACCTGAATTAGAAAGCCTCCAGTCAATATATCGTATAAACAACACTCGTGATAAAGTGATTCTTGAATTTACTTACGGTAGTGACGAGCAATGTAAAAACTACTATGAATATGACTTAGCAGATAACTGGCGACTAATATTCAACACATGCGATCAAGATAACTCATTGAGTGCTTTAGCTGGAATAGCCAGCAATGAATACTTCGCTATAGATGATGATCCAAGTGGTTGGCTAATCATTGATTATGGGAGTGGCGACGTGCTTGAGAAAATTTTACCAGAGCGGACGTATACAGGCTCTGTGATTTATAACGATGGTATTATGTTTACATCATCCGAAGAACGAGATACCTGCTACACCACTGGCAAGGGTTGCTGGTACGTTAACAAAATTTACTTTTACAGCTTTGAACTAAATACAATTGAGTTATTATTAACGAGTGACCCCGTTAAGTTTCAGCCGTCTTTTCCTTATGATCACTTATATCACAGCCCCATTTTTGATTTATTAACCACGACTTACACGCGATATAATTTAACCTATAAGAATTTAAAATTCTTCATCGCTTATACAGCAGAAACTGGGAATGAAATATGGCAAACGGATGGCACTGTTGAAGGAACAAAGGCGATAGAAACGTTTTCGCCGGGCCCTCAAAGTGGTGTGTATTATCACTGGAGCGGTCAATCGCTCGTGCCTGTTGACTTGAACGAATGATTTTATTGGAAGGTTTTGGCCTGTTATTTAAAACTTAAGCTCTAGTATTGTAGGTTGGCGATGAACGAAGTGCATCCCAACAGGGTGCTATCTGTTGAACTTTGTTGGGCTTCGTTGTACTCATCCCAACTTACTTTAAGGACTTATTGCTCTGTTGCGTGAAAGTAGTGCAAACTGGATGCATTAACTGTTACTTATAATGCTGCCGAGCAGGCCGATAAGCTCGCTTTAATTCAGAAATAATATGTATGAAAAACTGGAAACATCCACCGCTTAATCCAAGTCTATCGAAATATATAGATTGCTATTGGATGATTGAAAAAGACGGTCAGGATGAACTACATACACGCCCTCGACTTAATCCTGACCCGACTGCTCATTTGATTATCGCGCCCCCGAATCAAGCCTTCAATTATCAAGTCGATGATGATGAAATTTCGGGTTACGGCACACATATGATTTTACCCCATAGTCGAACGATCGTTCTCGACCACTCAAAGCCATTTACGATTGTTGGTCTAAAATTTCATGTCGGCGCGTTATATTCATTAGGTTTCGAGCCCAGCTTACCCTTAACGGACTTAATAACCTGTGATCCTGATTGTTTACCTGTTGGAATAGAACTTATTGATAGTTTCCCTCTGTTGAAAGAGGCTATAAGAAATATTGAAGCAACATGCCGAATGCTTGACGCTTATTTGGAACCTTGGTTATTGCAATGTCATGAAGATAAGCATAGTGAGCTAGTGCGTTCTGCGGTTGCTGCTTTAGAACATTACCCCATTTCACAAATAGGTCGAGAGTTACATTGCTCTCAGAGAACAGTTGAGCGAACATTTAGTAGGGTGACAGGTTTAACGCTTAAGCAGTATAAATCGATGCGTACGCTGGAAGATTTATTAACCTTTCTGTATCAACATCAAGACCGCGATTTAATTTGGAGTGATATAGCGGCTGAGTTTGGGTTTAGTGATCAACCTCATTTTATTCGCTACCTTAAATCGGTAATCGGAGCCACTCCAGGTCAGTATATAAAACAGCGTGACCTCACTATTGATATCTATGGTGACTTTCAAACACGTGAATAAAGCTGTCGTTTTTGTTCAATCATTTCTTGTCTGTCATCGGCTAACCTGTGCTCTCGGTTGCAATCACTACCACTGATAAGTCAGTAGTAGTGATTGCAATATTAGTTTTTCAGAGTTTTAAATTATAGGTAAAAAGATGGCACACACAATTAGACAATATAAAGAAAGTGACTTACATGGTGTACTTTCTTCATGGGAGAACGCTTCAAAGGTTGCGCACTCCTTTTTAAGTCAGTCATTTTTAAAACAGGAACGCTACAACATCCCCAACGTTTATTTACCAAACACCGATACATGGGTAGCTGATATAGACGGTAGGACTGTCGGTTTTATTGCATTGATGGGGGGCGAAGTCGGGGCCATTTTTGTAGAGCCTGAATTTCATGGCTGCGGTATTGGTTTTGCGTTAATGAATAAGGCTAGAGCATTGAACAATTGCCTTGAAGTGGAGGTATTTAAGGCTAACGCTATTGGGCGTAAGTTTTATTCAAATTATGGCTTCCGCCCTTTACTTGAAAAACTTCATGCGGAAACAGGAGAACAGATAATTAGGTTACAGTTTTCTGATTTGAAAGCGAGTAAAGTCTAGGCTCATCGAGATAGCATAAATGTAAATTGTATATAGAGAAACTAACAATGAATTTGGAACTTGACCATGTATTTATTCTCGTGAAGCCAGAAGCTCAGGTCGCGGACTTACTGGTATCACTTGGAATTGAAGAAAGCTTCAGTAGGGACCATAAAGGACAAGGAACATCTAATCGTCGCTTCGAATTTTCGAATGGCATGTTGGAATTTTTATGGGTTCGTGATGGCGATGAAGCTAATGACGGGCCAGGTCGAGATCTAGTTCTTCAACAGCGTTCTGAAATTTCTGAAGCTTCTCCATTTGGAATTATTCTACACAGAAAAGACAACTCGAATTTAGGTATGCCCTTTGTTGGATGGAAGTATCAACCGGATTATTTTAAACCTCCAATGTCTTTTTATATTGGTATGAATTCGAGTAACTTACTTGAACCGTTGTGTATTTACGTACCATTTAAAGAACCTGAAGTTAGAAAAATTGCGAAAGGAACTTTCAAATCACTCAGCCATGTAAAAATTTATACAACGATGGAAAAATTATCAGATGTACTAACCACCGCTGATACTGCCGATAGATTATCAATTGCTTATGCTAATGAACACTTAATGGAAGTCACTTTGGATGAAAATAAATGCGGTTTGTCCAAAGATTTTCGTCCAGAAATACCATTAATTATTCATTGGTAAAATGATAAATAACATAAATATAAAAAGTAGTGAGCGGTTCGAGTGGGCTGTTTATTACTCTGTAATGCTCTAAACAAGGATTAGCAACTGTGCAAGAATTGATAAATGATTATATTGCGATGAATCAAGAAGGGCTCGTATTAGCGCTATGTGAAAAGTATTATGACGACAACGTCTTGATGCTAAATAATGGAAATGTATTTGCAAAATCTATGAGAGAGTCTTATGAGAAGCAAAAAGGATTTTTAGCGTCTGTAAAAGAATTTGATGTGAAACTGATATCACAGCTTGTAGACGGTAATTATGCAGAGCTGACATTTGACTATAAGATGATTGGCGAGCGTTCAAAAGTCACAAGGTTTGTAGGAAAACATATTCAAACATGGAGGAGCGGTAAAATAATCAAAGAAGAATATGTTTCAATTAGCTAAACAAACTACTAGCAGTAAACCTGAGTGACAAATAATTGTCGTATCTGAGTTCACTGTGTATTAAAGATAACGGCCGAGCAAAATACTGAAGGTGATATAGCGGAGAAGAAGCTTAGAAAGTTCAAAAAGGTTTAACTTTGGCAATTTCTTCTTTTAAACGCTTTTGGTATTCCTCTTGATCTTTAATGTGACTAAGTTCTGCATAGATACGTTGTAAATCAGCTTTGTATTGCTGCATTTTTTTCGCATCTTCATTTAAAAATAGTGTGTAAGACTTCATCGATAAGCCCACAATAAAAAGAAAAGGAAGGGTGGCTAGGGATAGGGTGTGAAGTATTAAGACGATTAACCACTTCAACAGGCCGGGTGCGGTCACTTTAGTTGAGAGTGGTAGGGTGAGTGCGTTACTCCATGCTGAATAATTTTTACGCATTGCCTCCCAGGCTTTGGCTTGTCCTACCTTTGACAAGGTAAACATGGCATTGATGTCGTAATCCTTGCCGTTATCTAAGCGAACACGCATTTAGGCTCCAAATTTCATATTCTTGATGATTACTTTCTATGCTATAGCACTCAAGGTTTAGTTTCAAAGCGAGCGCTGATAATATGTTTCAAAGCCTGTTTTTGTAAATATCTATTATTTTTTAAATGGGGCTTGATCCTCCTGTTACTGGAAGCTTTATACTTTTTAAATCAAGTTGCTTAAATTACGACAGAGAGTACGCTGTATGCATCGTCACAATCATAACAATAGCCATTCCCATGATAATTCAAGTAGTCGAATTGGTTGGGTATTTTTACTTAATATAAGTTTTACCATCATAGAATTTGTGGGCGGCATCCTTACAAATAGTACGGCAATAATGGCGGATGCCGTGCATGATTTGGGTGATAGCTTATCCATTGGGATTGCTTGGTTATTAAGTAAGTTGGGCAATAAGCAAACCAATCAGCAATTTACCTATGGCTATAAACGATTTTCGTTATTTGGGGCGTTAATAAATGGTTGCGTTCTCATTGCTGGCTCTATTTGGATATTATTTGAAGCAATACCGCGTTTAGCTGAGCCGCAAATGCCCGAAACAGAAGGTATGCTGGCTTTGGCTATTTTGGGGGTACTGGTGAACGGTTACGCGGCATATAAATTGAGTGGTGGAGAAACACTGAACGAACGGGTGCTCAACTGGCATTTGATAGAGGATGTTCTGGGTTGGGTGGCCGTTTTAATCGTAGCGATTGTATTGATGTTTGTTGAGTGGCCAATACTGGACCCTTTGTTATCAATTGGGTTTACGCTATTTATATTATTTAATGTGGTAAAAAATATCCGCGAAACACTTAAACTATTCTTGCAAGCAACGCCAAATGAGACGGTACAAAAAGAAGTTGAACAAGCCTTACTTGCCTTTGAAGAAGTGAGTGATTTACATCATCTACACTTTTGGTCGCTTGATGGTGAACAGCATGTATTAACTGTGCATTTGGCCTTGTCTTCAATGTTAGAAGGAGAAGAGATGATTGCTCTTAAGAAAAAAATCTCCGATCACTTAAAGGCTTATAAGCTAGCGCATACGACTATTGAGTTGGAGTTACCAGGTGAAAATTGTCGGGATCTAAGCTAGGTACGAAAATTAGGTGTGTTCCAAGTAAAAACTAAAGGGCAAAGCTTAAAACCAGATTCACCACAAGCACTAGCATCAACACAAATAGAATCACAAAGACCAGCCCAGTGATAATGAAGTGGCTGGCTTTACCTTGAGAGAAGTCACGCACTAAATTTTCTCTACTTTGTACACCTAATAACGCCCATAAAACACTTTTAAATGTTTGAAGTAGCGTGAGTGTTTTTTTGTCTTTTGAATTAGACGCAGTATCTTGTTGCTTGTTTGAAATGTTGCTGGTCATGGATCAATTTCTCACTGGGTATGCGTAAGGATATGATTGTCGCGCATGTTTAGTATGCCTGTTATTTTTTCAATAAGCTTGTGAGTATTTTAGTGTCCTAGCATTATTGAAGCTATCCAGAATTGTACCTACCCAGTTTTATGTTTTAACTAAGCTACTTTTTCGTTAAATAAACACCACATTCAATATGATGCGTGTAGGGGAATTGATCAAACAATGCAAAGCGTTGAATCTCATGTGTTTTGCTTAATATCTTTAGATTTTCTTCTAGGGTGTCAGGGTTGCAAGAAATATAGATAATATTGGGGTATTGGCTGATCATTTTACAACTGTCTTCGTCAAGTCCAGAGCGAGGAGGGTCTACCAAAACTGTACCGAAGTCTGCTTCTTCTAAGTTCATGTCTTTTAAGCGTCTACGGAGGCGTTGTCCACTCATGTGTGCGGTAAATTCTTCAGCACTCACTTTCGCAAAATGAACGTTTTCAAGGTTGTTCATTTCCTTGTTGTCGTTGGCGGCGTTTACTGACGTTTTACTGATTTCAGTGGCAAAGACTTGTCGAAATTTATCTGCTAATGCAATAGAAAAGTTTCCGTTGCCGCAATAGAGTTCCAATAAATCCCATTGTTCACTACCCTGTGCACAGTCTCTAGCCCAACTCAGCATTTTTTGGTTCATTTCACCATTTGGTTGAGTAAAACCGCCTTCTATTTGCTTGTATTTTAAGTTTAGATTATCGACATTAAGCTGCTCAATAACGTGATCTTGGTCGAGTAAAATACGTAGTTTTCGAGCACGGCCAATAATGTGAATGCCATATTTCTCTTTTAGTTTTTTTGCTTCTGATATCCATTCTTCATTTAATTGACGATGATAAATCAAGGTCACTAACATATCGCCCGATAAAGTATTGAGGTACTCAAGTTGAAATAAACGATTTTTAAGAACTGGGTTTTGATTAATTTCCTCCATTAAACGAGGCATTAACTCAGTAATGGCTTTGCTTGCAATCGGAAAATGCGTCACTTCGAATGGCTTATTTTTCTTGCCACGTTCGAACATCGCGTGAAAGCATCGGTCGCCATCATGCCAAACTTTAAATTCGGCACGTAACCTGAAGTTTTGCGGCGCGCTTGCAAATACTTCTAGAGCAGGTGGATTAAAATGAGCGAACTGTTGTTGGATGTGTTGTGTTTTATCCGCTAACAAAGCGTCATATTGTGCTACTGGAATCTGATCCATTAAAGAATTACCTGCTCATATTTAAATGGGCAGGCATTATAAATGAAGTGAGGGGTTCTGTCAGGCAAGTTGCTGTGGCATTTACCATCAAAGCAACTTTGCGCTTTATGTTAGACAGAAGCTAGGCGGATAAAGTAATGGGTATGTAGTGATCAATGAGTAACAGCGCAAAAAGTACGGTTAAATAAAAAATAGAATATCCAAATGTTTTCATCGCATGTTCATCGGTGTCAGAAAGATAAAGTTTGGCTGCATGATAAATAAAGCCTAGCCCAAGTACGGTCGCACCAGTTAAATAAATAATACCCGACATGTGAAGCGCGAAAGGGAGTAAGGTAATTGAAAATAGCATTAGGCTATAAAGTAGTACTTGATGTTTGGTAAATGGAATACCGTGGGTAACCGGTAGCATAGGCACATCAACTTTTGCATATTCATCTCTACGGCGTATTGCTAGCGCCCAAAAATGAGGCGGCGTCCAAACAAATATGATCAAAAAAAGTAAAACCGACTCGGTGGTTACTTCGCCTGTCATGGCAGCCCAACCAAGAAGAGGGGGCGCAGCGCCTGCCGCACCGCCCCAAACGATATTTTGAGGGGTCCAACGTTTCAGAAACATTGTATAAATTACCGCATAAACAATCACGCTAATGAATGTGAGTACGCTCGTCAGTACATTGGTAGTGGCAAGTAAAATAACCATTGAAATGGTGCACAACGTAAGCGCAAAGGTGATCGCAGAGCGTGAAGATAAACCGCCGGTTGGAATTGGGCGCGCTTTGGTACGCTCCATTTGTGAATCAATTTTTTGATCAACCCAATGGTTGACCGCTGCGCCTGAAGCGGCCGCTAAGCCTATTCCCAAGGATGCAAAAAATATCGTATCTAAAGGTGGAATGGTAGGGGAGGATAAAAACATACCGACAATGGCGGTAAAAACTATTAATAGAACGACTTTTGGCTTACAGAGTTCTAAATATTGCTGCCAAGAGAGTGGTTGAATAGGCGCGGCTAGCGTGCTTTCTGACATAGTGATGTCCTCTTATTTTATCTTTGTTATTTGTTTGTTTTTATATTTCGATTCTTATGTTTCTATTCTTGTTTGTTTTACGCCTATTTTTTATGCTGCTTGTGCCTGAGAGCTTAGGTTGTTCGTCACTTCTGCTTCACTCATTGAAGGCGCTTTTTTTATTTTACGTGTAATCGCGATCAAGGTAAGCAAGAGTAGCGCAGCGACACCATTGTGCGCAACGGCAATCGGAATCGGTAAAACTAAAATAATATTCAATAAGCCTAGCGACACCTGTGTACCTAACACCAGGCCGAGTAAAGTACCGTAGCGTCTAGCCATCGCGGAGCCCAAAGAGAATAACTTAAGTGCAAATCCACCAACAACCAATAATGTAACCAAAGCGCCGAGACGATGAGTTAGGTGTACTGCCGTACCGGCTTCAAGTGAAAGTACCCCGCCTTCGTAGTTCTTATTTTCGGTATGATCTTTATGCCAAAGTGTAAATCCTTCTTTAAAGTCGGTTGGAGGCAACCATTGACCTTGGCAGGTGGGTAAATCGGTACAATATAACGCAACATAGTTTGTACTGGTCCAGCCACCTAGCGCGATTTGTAAATAGACGACAACTAAAGCGAACAAAGCCCAGCGTTTTACCATAGCTGATGCGAGTATCTGTGAGGCCGAATTTGGGGTGGGGGCTTTCAGTTTTTTGTTTTTCAGACTCTTTTCTTTCAGATAATGGGGGTAATGGGTGAGGGTGCTCCAAAAGAGTAGCGCTAGTGTCAGCATGCCTCCTAATAAGTGCAAACTTACAATCACGGGTTTAAGTAGCATGGTGACCGTCCACATGCCGAGAGCACCTTGAAAGCAGACCAATAATACTAAAAAGAATGAAAGCTTAACTTGTTGCTCTGGTTGATGGCGATATTTTAAAGCAATCGCGGCCATGGCTAGAATCAATAAACCCAAGGTGCTCGCAAAATAGCGATGAACCATTTCTTTCCAGGCTTTGGGTGTTTCAACAGGTGTGTCAGGGAAAGCTTGGTTTGCCATTTCAATGCTAGGGGCAGCGGTTGGTGCAATGAGCTGGACGTAGCAACCAGGCCAGTCAGGGCAGCCAAGACCTGCATCAGACAACCTTACATAAGCACCTAACACCACCACAAATAATGCTAAGGCAGTAGCGGCTAACGAAATTCTAAAGAATGTTTGATTCATAATATTTTATTTTTTTTAGTATGGGTACAAATATGCTTGAATCATCAGTGTATGGCAAACCTAACAATAATAGAATGCTAACTTGCGTAAGTTTTCCGTTTTTATTCAAAGTACTTCACATCTAGGTGAAGAAAAAGGGACGGAAGGATGAAGGATTAATCCCTACGAGCCCTTTTTGTTTATACGTTATTATTCTAAGATGAGTTATTGACTGAACGTGGATTGTCAAATTCTAGGGAACTGATCTATGCGTATTCCAGATAATAGTAATCTTGTCATTTTTGGTGCTTCGGGCGATTTGTCATTTCGCAAGCTGATACCGGCCTTATATCAACTTTATGTGAGTAAACAGCTTCCCGAACGTTTTTTTATTCTTGGTGTTTCCCGTAGCGTTTATAGTTCTGAAAGTTATCGGGAAGCCTTGTCACAGGCTTTGGTTGAACACTCAAATGCTAGCGCTGACAACTCCCGTAATTTTCTTCAGCATGTTTACTATTTAGCGATCAATACCTCTGATGCAAATGACTATACGCAGTTAACGGTGATGTTGAATCAACTTTATGATCAGTATCAGACCTCGCATAATACCTTGTACTACTTGGCAACGCCCCCTAGCCAATTCACAGTGATTCCTGAGTGTTTATCTAAAAGCAACTTGCTTGACCAGCGCGAAGGTTGGAAGCGTATCGTGATTGAGAAGC
>Ga0105350_10001236_pt1 | contig 16420 bp, 20 predicted proteins | sample EN1Hudsemesocosm_FD_83506 | JGI IMG/M metagenome (GOLD analysis project Ga0105350, IMG submission 83506) | Methane-oxidizing microbial communities from mesocosms in the Hudson Canyon - EN1E Hudson Canyon | ecosystem: Environmental > Aquatic > Marine > Cold seeps | place: Hudson Canyon... | reverse complement strand
TACCTCATCCGCAAAATACTCGTTATTAGTTGCCATGAACTTAATGCGTTGCCCCTTTTTAATTTCTCCGTTAAAAACACGAAAATAGGTTTCAATGCCTCTATAAGAATTATAAACTGAATCAAAAATTAACGCTTGTAATGGTGCTTCTGGATCTCCTTTTGGAGCAGGAACTCTATCTATAATAGCCTCTAAAATATTATCTACCCCAAAACCTGTTTTTCCACTAGCATGAATAACATCCTCTGGATCACAGCCTAATAAATCTACAATATCATCCGTTACTTCTTCTGGGTTTGCAGAAGGTAAATCGACCTTATTTAAGATAGGAATAATTTCTAAATCATTCTCTAACGCTAAGTATAAATTAGAAATTGTTTGTGCCTGAATGCTTTGTGCAGCGTCTACAATTAACAATGCACCTTCACAAGCAGCGATAGATCGAGAAACTTCATAAGAAAAATCTACGTGCCCTGGAGTATCAATTAAATTTAAGACATATTGTTCTCCTTTATGCTCAAAATCCATCTGAATAGCGTGCGATTTTATGGTAATACCACGTTCTCGCTCTAAATCCATGCTATCTAATAACTGGTCTTTCTTCTCACGATCTGTTACCGCACCAGTATAATCTAACAACCTGTCTGCCAAGGTACTTTTACCATGGTCTATGTGTGCAATAATACAAAAGTTCCTAATGTTCTTCATACTTCGTTATCTAGCTTCGTTCTGCTTGCAAAGATATGGTATTTAGAAACCTTGTCAAATAAAAAAAGTACAATGAATTCCGTACCTTTTTCTATATTACTTTTTTATACCAGACTCTTTAATAGCAGCTTGAAACTCTTTCCAACTTACTGTATTATTATTATTCAAATCAAAAGTTTTCATCATAAATTCTGCAACTAAGCCTCTAACTAATGAGCTAACCTTTGCCTCTTTTAATAATTTTTTAAAGTCAGATTTTGTTAAAAACCCATCTTTATCTTCATCGTAATAACTAAAAGCTTCTTTTGGAGTCGTAAATTTACTTCTCATTAAACTTTCTATATTCTTTAGTATTTTTTGTTTAGTCCAAGCCATTTGTTAATCTTGCCATTCTGCAATAAACAGGTTCGTATCTCTACCACCTCCATTATTTCTATTTGATGAAAAAGCTAATTTTTTACCAGTACTAGAAAACACAGGAAAGGCATCAAAAGTTTCTCCATGTGTTACTCTTTCTAAGTTTTTTCCATCCAAATCAATTAAATATAAATTAAAAGGGAAACCCCTTTCTGCCTCAAAGTTTGAGGAAAATAAAATTTTCTTCCCTGATGGATGAAAAAACGGACTCCAATTTGCGTTTCCTAAATCTGTTAATTGTCTTAATTCTGAGCCATCTGCATTGCAGATATAAAGTTCCATTTCTGTTGGCTCAACCAAACCCTCTGCTAATAGATCTTTATAAGCCTTTATAGCTTCTGGAGTTTTAGGTCTTGAAGATCGAAAAATAATTTTTGTCCCATCTGGTGAGAAAAAAGCACCACCATCATAACCAAGTTCATCTGTAATTTGTGTAACATCAGAACCATCAATATTCATAGTATACAACTCTAAATCTCCACTTCTAGTTGATGTAAATACAATTTTATCACCTTTTGGTGATACTGTTGGTTCTGCGTCATATCCTTTTTCATCGGTTAACTGATTAACGATATTACCTTCTAAATCTGCAACAAAAATGTCGAAACTATCATACACTGGCCAAATATACTTTCCGTTTTTACGCAAAGGAACTTCCGGGCAATTATCATCTACCAGATGAGTAGATGCATAAATAATATGTTTGTTATCAGGTAAAAAATAAGCACATGTTGTGCGTCCTTTTCCTGTTGAAATCATGGGTGGAATTTTGTCCTTAAAGTTTTCATCAACGTTCATTAAAAACATTTGATCACACCCCACATTCCAATATTTATAATTAGATTGAAAAACCAATTGTTTATCATCAAAACTCCAATAAGCTTCGGCATTATCGCCACCAAAAGTTACTTGTTTAATGCTTTTAAAATGGATTTCTTCAGGATATATTAATGAATCTATAACTGCTGCTTTTTCTGTTGATTTTTTCTCATTTTTACATGACGTAAAAAACATTATAAACACAATGAAGCAAACAATTCTCATTTTCTTATTTATTAATTAACTTTACAAAAATAATATTTATCATCATGAGACAGCTGCTATTTTTCATCTTTTTATTTTTATTAGTTTCCTGTAAATCAGAAATTAATAAAGAAAATCAAATCAAAGAAGATGTGGCCTTTTTGGCTTCTGATTTTTTAGAAGGAAGACAAACAGGAACTAGGGGTGAAAAAGAAGCTGCAAAATATATTTCTAATCGTTTTAAAGAATTAGGATTGGTACCAAAAGGGACAAAAAAATTTCTACAACCTTTTACATTTAAGCCTAAAACAAACCCACATGACGAAATAAAATTTGATGTAAATGGAGATGGAACTATTACAGGAAATAACGTTATGGGGCTTATAGACAATAAAGCAGAAAATACTATTATTATTGGTGCGCATTATGACCATTTGGGTTTTGGTGGCGAAGGATCTTTGTATAGAGATTCTATAAAGGCAATTCATAATGGTGCCGATGACAATGCTTCTGGAGTATCAATTTTACTGAATTTAGCTGCAAAATTAAAAAAGAAAAACACAAATAGTAATTATTTATTTATGGCTTTTTCTGGAGAAGAGATGGGCTTATTAGGTTCTAATTATTTTGTTAAAAATCCAACTTTAGATATAAATAAAGTATCATATATGATTAATATGGATATGGTGGGGCGTTTAAAACAAGACTCTTCTTTGGCCGTTTACGGTACAGGAACCTCACCAATTTTTAAACAAATTTTAAAGTCTCATAATGATAATTTTAAATTAGTTCAGCAAGAATCTGGTGTTGGCCCAAGTGATCATACAAGTTTTTATCTTGCAGATATCCCTGTATTACATTTCTTTACTGGACAGCATGAAGATTATCACAAACCAGGAGATGATTCAGATAAACTGAATTATGATGGAATGAATTTAATTTCTAATTATATTTTTAATATTATTTCTGATTTAGATAATAATGGAAAGCTTCCTTTCAGAAAAACAAAAAATGAAAGTGAAAGTGTACCAAGGTTTAAGGTTGGTTTGGGTGTAATTCCTGATTATATGTTTGACGGAAAAGGAATGCGAATTGATGGGGTTTCTGAGGATAAACCCGCTCAAAAGGCTGGCTTACAAAAAGGTGACATTGTTATTCAACTAGGAGATAGTGTAGTTACAAATTTGATGAGTTATATGCGTGCTTTGTCTATTTTTGAGAAAGGAAATAAAACTAAAGTAATTGTAAAAAGAGGTATAAAGGAAGTAGAAGCTGCAATTAACTTTTAAGTATATTTATTTGACATATGAATAAAAATTAAGACTATTACTCAAAATTAATTGTATATTTATTTAAATCCAGAACATTAGACAATGAAAAAAAACATTCTTATTTCTTTAGTTGTACTCTTATTAATTAGTGGTTGCACAACCACTGAAATTCCAGTTGATGTTGTAGAACCAATATTAACAACTGTTACCTACGAGACGGATGTTAAAACTATTATTAACAATAATTGTATTTCATGTCATATTTCTGGAGGTCAAGCAAGCTTTTTATCCTTAGTAAATTACACTCAAGTAAGAACATCTGCTGAGAGCGGAACATTAATTGAAAGCATGAATGATGTAGCGGATCCAATGCCACAATCAGGTTTGTTATCTGCACAAACAAGAGCTGTTATTGATGCTTGGAAGGCAGATGGTTTTCTTGAAAATTAATTAATCCATAATTAAATTCAGCTTATGATTAAAAAAATAGCCATTCTAGCATTTTTTATTTTAACCCAAATAACATTCGCTCAAAAATATATTACGAGAACAGGAACTACAAATTTCAAGGCCTCTGTAGCAACTTTTGAAGCTATAGAAGCTACCAACAAGAGCACTACGGTTATTTTAAAAACCGATACTGGAGATATTGCTGCTCAGCTTTTTATCGCTGCTTTTACCTTTAAGGTAGCATTAATGCAAGAACACTTTAATGAGAACTACATGGATTCTGACAAGTTTCCAAAAGCGACTTTTAGAGGAGCGCTAAAGGGATTTACTATTGATACTCTTAAAAAGGAATATCCTTTATTAGGAACACTAACCCTAAGAGGTATCAAAAAAGAAATTGAAACTACCGCAACAGTAATGATAACAGAAGGTACTATTGGTATTACCTCAAACTTTACTATAAAGCCTCAGGATTTTAACATTAAAATACCAAAAATTGTTCGGAAAAAAATTGCAAAATCCATAAACATCAACTTAAATTATGAACTTGTCGAAAAAAAGTAAATGGATTCTTAGCATTTTAGTTTTAGGATGTATCTCATTTTATGCAGTCTATAGATACGCATACAAACCACATATAACTATAGAAAATTCACAAACAGAGTACCTTGGTACTTCTAATAATTTTATAGAGAAGATAAAAGAAGATGCTTCTGTTTGGAACAATAAAATAGTTCAATTACGTGGTGTAATTTCATCTAAAGAAAACAGAGGAATATTTTTAAGCAATAGTATTTATTGTCAGTTTAGAGAAGATGTAAATACTTCAAAATTAAAAAAAGGACAAAATATTTCTTTAAAAGGTCGTGTGATTGGTTATGACGATTTGTTGGAGGAATTAAAATTAGATCAATGTATTATTCAAGAATAAAAAATATGATAAATAAATATTTGTTAGTGTTTACTTTTGCTTTTTTAAGCGCTTTTACTGTGCAAGCTCAAGACGATTTATTAGAGGAGTTAAATGAAGTAACAAAGAACGAAACTCAATTTGAACCTCCTGCATTTAAGGCAATGAAAATAGGAAACTTACAGTCCACAAAAATTGCAAGTAAAGGAGATTTTTATTTAATTGTTTCTCACAGATTTGGCACCATAAAAGATGGTTTTGATACTTTTTTTGGACTCGATAATGCAAATACTAAAATTCAGTTACTATATAGTTTTTGGGAGGGAGTTCAAATGAGTATCAGTAGAGAGTCTTTACGTAAAACCTATGCTGCGGCTTTAAAAGTTGGTATCGCAAAACAATCCAGTAAATTTCCAATAAATTTAGTTGCTTACGGAACTGTGAATCGAGATACAGAATTAAATAAAAATCAGTTTCCTTCTTTAAAACCGGGAGACAGAATGAGTTATGCATTGCAATTATTAGCATCAAAAAGATTTTCTAATACATTTTCTTTTGAGTTGGCTCCTAGTTATGTGCGTCAGAATTTACAGAACCTTAATCTTACTGGAGCAAGCAATCATAATCAATTTTTAATGGGTTTAGGCACTCGTTATAAATTGAGTAAACGCATGAGTATCAATATGGATTATGCCTATAATTTTAATAGAGATACTAACTCTGTTTACAACAATCCATTAACAATTGGTATAGACATAGAAACTGGTGGACACGTTTTTCAACTACTTTTTTCGAATGCACAATCTACTAATGAACCTGGCTTCTTGAGTAATGCTGAAGGAGATTGGTCTGATGGAAATATTTTCTTTGGATTTAACGTGGTAAGAGTCTTTTAAAATATAAAAACATAAATAATGAGCCTTACTTTCTGTAAGGCTTTTTTAGTTTATAATAAAAAAGTAAATTTGCAGTCTAATAGACGTATGGTAAAAATAGGCAACATAGAATTACCTGACTTCCCTCTTTTATTAGCTCCTATGGAAGATGTTTCAGATCCTCCGTTTAGAGCTTTATGCAAAGAGAACGGAGCAGATGTGGTATACACAGAATTTATTTCTTCAGAAGGTTTAATTCGCGATGCTGCAAAAAGCGTCATGAAATTAGACATTTATGAAAAAGAACGCCCCGTTGGAATTCAAATTTTTGGCGCCAATCTTGACTCGATGCTAAAAACAGTTGAGATTGTTGAGAAATCTAAGCCAGATATTATTGATATCAATTTTGGTTGCCCTGTTAAAAAAGTAGTTTCTAAAGGAGCTGGCGCAGGAATTTTAAAAGACATCGACCTAATGGTTTCTTTAACAAAAGCCATGGTAGAACATACGAATTTACCTGTAACTGTTAAAACTCGTTTAGGCTGGGATCATGATTCTATTCGAATCGTTGAAGTGGCAGAACGCTTGCAAGATGTTGGTTGTGCTGCAATTGCTATTCATGGTAGAACACGGGCTCAAATGTATAAAGGAGATGCCGACTGGAAGCCAATTGCCGAAGTAAAAAACAACCAAAGAATGCACATCCCTGTTTTTGGAAACGGAGATATTACCTCTCCAGAAAAAGCAATGGAAATGCGCGATGTTTATGGTTTAGATGGCGCTATGATTGGTAGAGCTTCTATTGGATATCCCTGGTTTTTTAACGAGGTGAAACACTATTTTAAAACAGGAGAATATTTAGCAAAACCCACGATTGCTCAGCGTACAGAAATGGCAAGAAGACATTTACAAATGGCCATCGATTGGAAAGGATCCATTTTAGGAGTTTTTGAAACGAGAAGACATTATACCAACTACTTTAAAGGAATTCCACATTTTAAAGAACATCGAATGAAAATGGTAACTTCTGACGACGCAAAAGATGTTTTTGCTGCTTTTGATGAAGTGGAAGCAAAGTTTGGAAACATGATTATTCCAGAATTCAGTTAATAATAATTACTTTACTTTAATTGTTTTTAAAATTTTATACACCTCATCTTCTTTATGACTAGTTAGACCTACTGGATAAGAAATTCTACAAAACAGATATTTTCTTTCTAATATATAATAATAGCTTTCATTCTTATATCTCTTCTTTTTTTGAGAAAAGAAAAACGTTTTTTTGATAAAATTACCAATAGAATCTATGCCTTTTTCTTTTTTTATGTCAGAGATATTTTGGTATCTCCCAACGGATTTTATGTAATATTCACTTTTACGAATTTGATTTCTTATTGCATTTCTTACATTCTTTTTGGTGTGAACTATAGAGCAAACCAAATAGGTTTCTGTTTCTATTGAACTCTCTTTTTTATTAAATGGTGAATGTCTAATAGACTCTTTAACCTGAGGCTCTTGGTAACTCCTCCAAGAGTATGGTAATTCTAGAGAAAAGTTTCTACTGTCATAGATATAAAATTTTTCGTTCTCAATAATTTTTACTTTTTCACGCTCTAAGACACTTTGCACCTGTATCGTATCTTTATCTTTTACAGATATACAAGAACAAAAGACGATAAAAAATAAAAAAAAGATTATTTTCATAGAAACTACTTTTCTAAAAACTCTTTAGAAATTCTGCTACTAGCAATTTTTGAAGCAAGAAACCCTAACACTGTAATTGTACCTATGACTATACATAAATTAGTAATCCTAAATTCTACAGGATAAGGAAGGCTTTGAGTTATCATAAATACCTCAAATTGTTTTTGTATTAGCACCAAAATAGTTCCAAGTGAAAGTCCAATTATCATCCCAAACAACGTTAATAAGAAACCTTGAAAAATGAATATTTGTTTTATTTGTTTTAATGTTGTGCCAAGATTAAACAGGGTTCTTAAGTTATCTTTTTTATCGATAATCATCATAATAATTGCACCAATTACATTAAATAATGCAATGATTACAATTAATGTAAATATTAAATATGAAACAAAATTTTCTGTGTTTATTACTTTATAGTATAACTCATTGAGTTGTTCTTTAGTTTGCACTTTATAAGTAGGACCTAACTTTTCTTGAATTTCTTCTGAAACAGCATCAACATCCGAGTTCGGGTTTAACTTAAGTTCTATTCCTGTGATTTGATTTTCCTTATAACGTAATAAGTTTTTTGCTTGGTGGATACTTACAAATACAAATTTGTTTTCAAATTCTTGTGTTCCTGAGTATATACCTACTACTTGTGCGTTTGTAGTATAAAATGGTTTTTGCGGATTTATAAATCCTTTTCCTTTTTTTGGAACCATTATTTGTAAAGGTTCTCCAAAACTTAAAATACCTAAAGACAGTTTCCTTGATATTCCATAACCAATAACAGCGGTATTGGTATAATCTGCATCCAACCAATTTCCAACATGTAATGTAGAATCTATTTGTGTGATTAAATTATAGTTTTCTTCTACACCTTTTATAAATGCAATTTCATTTTTGTCTTTGTATTTTAAAAAAACACGCTCTTCAATTACTTTCGAAATTACTTTTATAGATCTATCATTTTTTAGATTTTGCTGAACATCATTGGTATATAAAAAAGATTTTCCTTTTACAGCTGTAATTTTTAAGTCGGGATCTGAAACCTCTAATAATGAGTAGCTAAAAGTCCGCAACCCAGAAAATCCTGATAGAATAATAAACAATGCTAAAGAGCCAATAATTACTCCAAACGAAGCAATAATAGTAATAATATTAATTGCATTATTACTCGTTTTGGTGAATAAATATCGTTTAGCTATGTATAAAGGAAAGCTCAATAAATATTTGGGATTTATCTTTTCTGACGCCTTGGAAGCACCTCTGGGTTCTTAATTGGATCGTTCTCATCACTCCCTTTTAAAGACTTGTCTATCTCCTCTATGTAATCTAAACTATCATCACCAAAAAACAATAATTCTGGCATTCTACGTAATTGATTTCTTGTACGTTTTGCCATTTCGTGGCGAATTAATGGTGTATTTGATTCAACGCCTTTTACAATTTCTTCTCTTTTACTAGAAGGAAAAACACTTAAATATACTTTCGCGATGCCTAAATCTGACGTTACATGCACTTTAGAAACAGAAATTATAATTCCTTTCATTCCATCTTGGGCTGCTTTTTGCAGAACATCTACCAAATCTTTTTGAAGTACTCCTGCAATTTTTTTCTGTCTGTTGGTTTCTTCCATGCCGCAAATTTACGATATTTTTATATAGTGTAAATTTTATTTCTTGCAGCAAAGATATCAGATCCAGCATCCTAGTTTCCACTAAAAGTACTAAATAAATATATTTATAATAAACCCTCTGAAATTTTTTCTTTATTGGATTTTTCAACCAACGAAAAAACACCTACTATAATTGAAGCTATTACCCAACTTGGGTCTTCAAAAAGTATGTTAATATTTGTATTATATTATTCATAGTCTTAATAAAAGCAATAAAATAATTATAGAAAAACAGGTGTTATCACTCTAGATATAAAGGAATAAAAAAATTATTTTTGTTTTAAAAGCTAAATCTATGAATGAAAAAACAATAGATAAATTAATTGAAAAAGATATCCGTTTTTCTTTTAAAAAAGAATTGGCTACACATACAAAAAACGGATTGATAGATTTTAAATCTATCAAATACAATTCTTCAAATACATCTTGGAATGGAAAAATTTTAACAATACCCGCTTATGGTATTTATAAAGTTTCGTGGGGATTTAAACAAAGTTCTTTAGATGCTATTTACAATGATGATGTTACAAAATTATCTTTAATTATAGACAATTACAAACATGAAAGTGAGGCTGTTATTAATAAAGAAACCCCAAGCTATTATGCAATGAAATCTTCTTGTGTATCAACAATTGTTCTTCTTAGAGAAAATCAAAACCTTTCATTATTTGCAGAAATTCTAAAAAAAGACAATCCAAAAATGAAAGATATCTACTTTAGTTTGATAAAGTTAAATACCGAACAAAGCTATAAATTTGATTAGGAGTATTAATTTTTATTATTTGATAATTGTAAAAAACGTTTTAACTTGATTTGAAACGTTTTTTTTACTTTTACACTATGAAAAAAATAGAACACATTGGTATTGCAGTTAAAAGTCTAGAAAAATCTAATGAGTTATTTGCTGCACTCTTTGGAAAACCACATTATAAAGTTGAAGAAGTAAACTCGGAAAATGTAAAAACTTCTTTTTTTAAATCGGGTCCAAATAAAATAGAATTATTAGAAGCTACAAATCCTGAAAGTCCTATTGCAAAATTTATAGACAAAAAAGGAGAAGGAATTCATCATATTGCTTTTGCGGTTTCAGATATTAATTCAGAAATAAAACGTTTACAAAAGGAGGGTTTTACTGTTTTAAACAAAGTTCCAAAAAAAGGAGCTGATAATAAATTAGTGGTTTTTTTACATCCAAAATCTACCAATGGAGTTTTAATAGAATTATGTCAAGAAATAGATTCGTAAAATACTAGCAACTCTTACTGTCAAATGCGGACTAATTATTATCTTGCAACATTAATTAATTACTACTAATCTATGTCAAAAAACTTTGATTCATATCAAAAAAGGCGCCTACAATCTTCTTATATTTCTGTAGTAATAAGTATTGGATTGGTTTTATTTTTGGTAGGCATTTTAGGCTTAGTACTGCTAAAATCTACTCTAGTTACTAATCGAGTTAAAGAGAGAGTTGCTATGACTTTATTTTTAAAAGATGAAGTCACACAAAAACAAATAAAAACATTTAGAGCCTCTCTATTAAACGAAACATTTACAAAAAAGGCTATTTACACAAGTAAAACTCAGGCGGCCAAATCTTACAGCAAAGAAATTGGTGAGGACTTTTTAGAATTTTTAGGAAAAAATCCTCTTAAAAATGGCATCGACATTTACTTAAAAGCAAATTTTGTTACACCAGAAAAAATGCAAGAATTAGAGGCAAGGTTCAAAAAAAATACTTTTGTTGCAGATATTTCTTATGATAAGCCTCTAATTAAATTATTAACTAAAAACATTCAAAAAATTAGTTTTTGGCTTTTGGTTTTGAGTGGTTTTTTTGGATTATTTGCAATAATTTTAATTAACAGTTCAATTCGTTTGTCAATTTATTCAAAAAGATTTAATATTAAAACCATGCAAATGGTTGGTGCAACAAAAAGTTTTATTAGAAAACCTTTTATTTGGCGAAGCATAAAATTAGGAATGTTAGGAGCTCTACTTGCTATAATTGGTTTAGCAATTATCCTCTATTATTTAGACAAATATGCACCGAGTCTAGCATTATTAAAAGATTACTTAACATTGAGTTATTTGGTTGGTGGTATACTTATATCAGCAATTATAATTACTTATTTAAGTACGTTCTTTGCTACGCAAAGATTTTTAAATTTACAAACAGACGAACTTTACTATTAAAAATATGAAAAACGATACTACTCAAAAATCAGAATTATTATTCGGTAAAAAAAATTATATCATCATGATTATTGGATTGGTCATAATTACATTAGGCTTTATTCTTATGTCTGGAGGTGGTAGCGATAATCCAGAAGTTTTTAATGAAGAAATTTATAACTGGAGAAGAATACGTTTAGCTCCTACTTTGGTGATTTTAGGGTTAGGAATTGAAATTTATGCAATTTTAACAAATCCAAAAAAATAAAATGGATATTTTTGAAGCGATTATTCTTGGAATTATTCAAGGATTAACAGAGTTTTTACCGGTTTCATCTAGCGGTCATTTAGAATTAGCTAAGGTTATTTTGGGAGATACTTCTGTTCCAGAAGAAAGTTTAACATTTACTGTTGTTTTGCACTTTGCTACTGCATTAAGTACTATGGTTATTTTTAGGAAGGAAGTTGCAGAAATTTTAAAAGGATTATTACAATTTAAATGGAATGATGATTTAAAGTTTTCTTTAAAAATTATCATTTCTATGATTCCTGCAGTTATTGTTGGACTCCTTTTCGAAGAACAACTAGAATCTTTTTTCGGAGGTAAAATATTATTAGTTGGATGCATGCTACTACTAACATCACTGCTACTGTTATTAGCAGATAAAGCTAAAAACACAACCAAAAAAGTTTCTTTTTCTAATTCGGTAATTATAGGAGTTTCTCAAGCAATAGCAATGCTTCCTGGAATTTCTAGATCTGGCGCAACAATTTCAACTTCTGTTTTGTTAGGAATTGACAGAACAAGAGCTGCAAAATTTTCTTTCTTAATGGTAGTTCCACTAATTTTTGGGAAAATTGGTAAGGATGTTTTAAGTGGAGATTTAAGCCTTCAATCATCAGAAATGGTTCCTATTTCTGCAGGTTTTATTGCAGCGTTTTTAGCTGGTTTATTAGCTTGTAAATGGATGATCGCCATTGTAAAAAAGAGTAAACTTTCTTACTTTTCTTTGTACTGTGCAATTGTAGGTTTTGTTGCAATTGGTTACTCATTTTTAAGCTAATATGACTGAAGAAGATTACAAGAATGGTCAGGTTTTGTTAATTGACAAACCCCTAGAGTGGACTTCTTTTCAAGCTGTTAACAAATTACGATGGCATATAAAACAACGATTTGGGATTAAGAAAATAAAGGTTGGTCATGCAGGAACACTAGACCCATTAGCAACTGGTTTACTAATTATTTGTACAGGAAAACAAACAAAACAAATTCATATTTACCAGGGGCAAGTAAAAGAATATACAGGAACTTTTACAATTGGAGCAACTACCCCTAGTTATGATTTAGAAACGGAAATTGATAAAAAATATCCAATAGCCCATATTTCTGAAGAATTAATTAAACAAAGTGCAATACAATTTATTGGTGATATTCAGCAAAAACCGCCCATTTTTTCAGCTATAAAAAAGGATGGAAAGCGATTGTATGAATTGGCTAGAAAAGGTGAAACTACAGAAATAAAAGCTAGAAATATAACTATTTTTGAATTTGAAATCACCAAAATAAATCTACCTAAAATTGAATTTAGAGTTGCTTGTAGCAAGGGAACTTATATCCGATCATTGGCTTTTGATTTTGGAAAAGCATTGGGTTCTGGTGCATATTTGTCATCTTTAAGACGAACAAAAATTGGAGATTTTTCAGTTGAAAAAGCAGTATCGATTGAACACTTTATAAAAAAATTAGAAGTGGACTAGCTTTTGCCTAGTATAATAAACCACGTTCATATATTAGGAAAAAGATAAGCGTTATGGTCTTATTTGAGGTATTAAATTACAACAACTTTTTTAGTAAGAAGATGTTTTAGCGAAAATTGGTATTGCTAATTTTGAGTTGATCTTTCATATGAAAAGCTGCCAATTTGGTTTTCTCCCCAACTTTTAAATTTTACAGACAAGTAAACATCTTCCTCTATAATATGTAAAACTAAACTCTTACCTACAACTTGCTTAGGGCTTTCTACAGCACTTCTAAATGGTAAAAATGAAAGATTAGATATGTTAGAAATATTTCCAATTGCCCACTCGGTTCCTAATGGGCTAGTCTCTTTAGTATATTCATTCTCTAAGAAAATATTATAAATTTGACCTCCAGAAGTACCTCTAGTAATTGAGACACTAGAAGTTATTTTATCTTGATTTATTTCATCGTTTGGATCAGAATTGGCTGTTTTAACAAACTCTATATTGGCACCAGTCCATATTGTATAGTTGGATGTATTTTCACTGTCATCACTTGAACAGGATATTATTGACAAAATTAATATTGAATATATAATTTTTTTCATGTTGAATTTATTCTTTTAAGTTGTTTAATGTACGAAAACTAATTAAGATTGCCCTGAAAGCTTTTACAACAGTAAAATAAAACTTTAGAAGCAACAAAATTAATAAATAAAAAATTATTTAAGAAATTTATTAAAGGCGTTCTTTAGTAATCTAAAAGTTATTTCTACTCTATATTATGCAAGGAATTTTTTTCGTATTTATTGTGTATTGTTAGTATAGCCAATCCGAAAAGAACAGCAATTACGATTAATACAGTACTTATTAATCCGCTAACTCCAAAAGACATTCTTATTAGAATCGTCGATATAACAAATCCAGAGTTTCTAATAATTTTATGAAACTGATCTGTGTAAAAGAAGGATATTAAAAGTAATACAACATCTACTAAAATTAGGACCGTAAAAAATTGATCAAAAAACAGGTTGTTGATACTTTCAAATGTTGGTAATTCTTTTGATGAAAAGGAGATTTCTGCTGACCAATTAATAAATGTATACAATGCCATAACAAAAAATAACGGCACTAAAATAACGGCTATTAGCTTCTTTTTATGAACAAACTTTTCTATAATAGGTTTAACAATTAATTGTTGTACAGATTTTTGTTTGCCTTGTTTTTGAAATAGGAATATTAAATAAAAAAGCAGGAGAGAAGCGATCAAATCGTAAGTAAACTGAAGATCTCCCTTAATTTCAAACCAATTTTCAGAAAGTTCTAAAGCTGATAAATCTTTAAACAATTTTCGAATAATAATTAGGGTAATAATTTCATACTGTTTAGTGATATAGGTTGTAAAAGATTTAGGTAAATAATAAATTAATAAATATACCTCATAAATAAGAATAAATGAAAAAGGAGTATACGCGGCCGATATAGGGTTTTTTAGTAATTCTGAGTTTAAAGAAAGTTCTATAAAATCTAATTTTATAAAATATATTACTGCCAAATGGATAAAAAAACTGAATATTGCTATTTTTAGAATAATTTTTTCAGTCTTTTCACGGGTGTGATCCGAAAGGAATTTATCGAATAAGAATGCCATTATTTTATTTTTCTTAGCCATATAAAGAAGTTTTTTCTATAGTTTTATAAAAGTTTTTTTGATTGAACACCTAATTTAGTAAATAAAAAAACAACTGTAGGATTAAAAAATAATTTTGCGAGTAAGAATAAATTATAAATTAATCTTATACGGTTCGCCTAAAAAAAAATTCTTATGAATAACTCATCTGTATTCCTTTAAAAGAAGGAAAAATATAAATACAATAAAAAAATTATTATCAGCTAAAATAGAAAGAAAAGATAATTTCTAATTATCGATAAAATAAGAACACTATTTTAAAATTAGTACCAAAACATAGATAATATTGATACATCGAACATCAATTTGATTAAACCTGAAGAAATAAAAATCTCTTTTATCAAGTACAAATTTCTTAGTGTTGTTTTGTACTTGATAAAAGAGATTTTTTTGTTTCCTTTAATTGACGCTCGTTCTGGTTGAAATCAATCAACAAGTTCTAAAAAGGTTCCTTTTATTATAAGAAAAAAGTTGCACCTACCCTGAATGTATCTACATCATTGGTAAAGCTTGGAAACCACCCTGCATTTACCTTGAGTTTATTTGGTGTTATGATATAATTATAATTCAATTCTGCCTGCCAGTTGGTTTTGTCTAAAAAGGAAACAATCGGATTCACAAACAAAAAGGATTTTTTAGAAAAACTAACACTCATATTGGTTTGAAGGCTAACTCCAGTTTGAGAGTCACCTCCAGTTGGTGCAGTAACATGAACCAACCCTACTCCCGGAAACATGGATATTTTTGGAGAGACTACATACCCCGCAACCACACCGGCAGCAAGAGACCAACGATCGCTACCAAGTCCGTTTTTAACCGAACCTGTTGGAATGGTAATGTCTGCATAAGGAGCAATGGCAATTAAGCGCTTGGTAATATTTCTTTTAAGCGCATGAAAATAGCGAACACGGGTATCTGATAGTCCAAAACTTTCAGTAGCGTCGTTGTATAATAAGGGTACCTCCAGTAATAGTAAATTATCAGGATTAAAAGCATACTGAAAATTTAAACGTGTGCCGTAGGTGTTAAAATTCTCACCACTATTAACCTCGGCTAATACGTTAAATTGTGTGTATAAGTTTGTCGGCTTAGAAGGATCTATTTCTTGCTTAGACTCTTGTGCATTGCTTGCCATAATTGATAGTATGGCAACAAAAAATAGTGTTTTATATTTCATTATTTTTATTGTTTTTTATAAATAGAAATCCCTTCTTTGATAGTTTCTAAGACAATAATTTCTTTGATTTCTTCTTCAGCAACTTTTAAAGGATTTTTATCCAAAATAACCATATCTGCTAACTTTCCTTCTTCTAAGGTTCCTTTTATGTTTTCCTCAAAATGCTGATACGCTGACCAATCTGTAATAGCCTTTAAAGCTTCATACGGTGTTAATTTTTCTCCTTCACCAATAAGCTTTCCAGATCTAGACTTACGCTCTACCGTAATACCAACCATACGCATTAAGTTAGGCAATGCTACAGGGGCATCTGTATGAATAGTTACTCTTAATCCTTTATTTAAAGCAGTTCTAGTAGGACTAATTGCATTCCCTAATTCTTCTCCAATAATTTCCTTATGCCAGTCTCCCCAATAAAAAGTATGCAATGGGAATAGCGATGCAATAATATCTAATTCTTTATAAGAGTCTAATTGATCTTCTCTAACATATTGCCCGTGAATTAAAACATTTCTTCTGTCTTTCTTTTCAAATTCACTGGTTACTTTGGTCAATGCACGAATCATTTGATCCATCGCTGCATCTCCATTTGCATGCGTTTGAATTTGCCAATCATTTTT
>Ga0105350_10001233_pt1 | contig 16449 bp, 12 predicted proteins | sample EN1Hudsemesocosm_FD_83506 | JGI IMG/M metagenome (GOLD analysis project Ga0105350, IMG submission 83506) | Methane-oxidizing microbial communities from mesocosms in the Hudson Canyon - EN1E Hudson Canyon | ecosystem: Environmental > Aquatic > Marine > Cold seeps | place: Hudson Canyon... | reverse complement strand
TTTAGTTAAGGACAATATTCAGGTAGGAGGAGGATTCTGGACACCCGCCTCGGCAATGGGCGATAGCCTGTTAGACCGATTACAAGATAATGCAGGACTGCAATTTACCGCTGAAATATGATTTGCAATCGCTAGTTCCTATCGCGGGATTCTGTGCCAACTGCACAGAATCCCAACAGCCATGCCCATCAGCCATGCCCATCAAGAAGGACCCTATACTGTCCAGCCACGCCACGAATACCGATAATTTTTGTCCCTACAAATACGCCGTTTTTCTTCGGAAAAAAACCTAAACAGAGGGCATACATACAGACATACAAACAAAATGAAATCGATGTTAGTAAGGAGGAAGAAGACGACGAAAACCATGCCCCAAAACAATCGTCAAAAAAATTAAATTACGAAGAAAAACCACGGGACCAACAATCAGAGGAAATCCCACCACTTCTTCACCGCTGGCGCCTAACACGATTTTCCGCGACTGCTTTTTTATACTCCTTTTAGAAATTGGCCAATCGACAACGGCGTTCAACTGCTTGGAAAAATGATTCCAATTGGTAATCCTTCCTCCCAGTATCCCGCCCAATATTGCAGCGGTCGTGTCGGTATCGCCACCGAGCAGAATGACCGAACGTAGACTCTCGAGAAAACCTTCCTCAGATTTTAACGCCAGGAAAAGAACCACAGGGACGGTATGGTAAATGTAACCACTCACCCCTTTTTCCAACTTTAGCTCTTTTATCAAGTAGTCAAGACCAACCGTTTGTGAGCCCTTTTCTATGGCGCTAGTAATCATGCCTAACAAATCGTTAAATTCTTTTAGGTCGTGATCCGGTATGTCTATTGTCAGTTGACTAAAACTTGTTTTGAATGCGAGAACATTGCCGCGGGCGTCGGCACTCTCCCTATTTTGCGATAACTGATAACTTAAGCAGGCAACCGCCAATGATCCAATATACGCTTTTATATCAGAGTGGGTTAACTCGGTACTGGCACGTACGTAGGCTTTCAGTTTTACTTTATCGTGCCCAAACAACACGCCCAACACCGGTGACCGCATCGCTGGCCCATTCCCCGCGGAATAGACACCCGATTTGGAAGCGGGAAAACCTAACCACAGTTTTATGATGGATCGACCTGTCGCCATACCAATACCCGCGGGTAATCTAAGCAACCACCATCTCAAATACCAGGATAATTGTGTTTGGAACTTATTGACATCATCCGGGTACAATGCCGCCGCCTGGCCAACAAAGAGCGCGTGCTCGGTATCATCGGACACCATCCCGCAGTGAAAAAACAAACTCTGTTGTAAATCTTCAGGCATAAATTTATTCACTCTACCGGCAGACAAACCTTCGTAAGGCAAACCAAGACTGTCACCTAACATAAGTCCCAATAGGCACCCTTCTACTGATTTTCCGTCAACCATATCCGCTGTCCGTTAGTAAATAGTTCAATCAACTTCTGATCAGGATCTACGTTTCTTTTCTGGAAAAAATCTCGAAATGCATCAACTATTTTTATTTCGAGTCTTGTTAGATCTTTGAATGTCATTCGCGTAGCCATCAGCTTCCGCACTATCTCTTCACTATCTCTTCACTATCAGAAATGCTATTTGTGGGTGCAGAGAAACTAATAATGGCTGGGATCTCGACCACGACCAACAAGAAAAACCACCATTTAAAATCTATCGGCGCGACTCCCAATCCAGCCAGAGCAAAAAAAGTACCCAAAAAGGCCACTCCAGATATTTCGTGATTAATACTGTGATTTTTGTTTCGTTGATTTAGAAACTGCCTACTCACATTAAAAACAACAATATAAAGGGATATACAAAGTAACACCCCCGCCATTATCCAGTGTGGCAAAATCTCCTCTTTCACAAAATTCCCCTCAATGATCCCGACATACACCGAATCTGATGGAGACCTAAAATGGTCAATGACTTATTGGCGTAAATGTCATACCTTTAGATTAACTCATGAACCGGATAAAACAATTTCCAGTCATATTTATATCGACGCAATATCAAGCTCAGCATTCGTAGCATGAAGATCTCCTATCCGAAACCCAATTGAATAAGGTGAACCAAGAGATATGATAAAAGCAAAAGGGAGATTACTGCTTTACTACCTTAAGCAGCTATTACCGCCAGCGACTATGTTACTGCTGCTAATGGTGAGCGGACCCGGCTTGTGGTTTTTCCTGGCAATTCCCTTACTCGCCAGTATCTATAGCGCGATCGGAGGATGTCTTTTTGTTTTATTGAATGCACGAAAGATACGAAAAGAACGGAAAAGCAACGCCCTACTCTTGCGCCCGGCATTGACCATTTTCTTTGGAGCTATTGTCATGATAACTGCAGTCACAAGCTACAATGAAGCAAAGTTTCAAGCGAGAGAAATAGCACAAACCATTCACGAAATATGTAATAGAAAGGGCAAATGTCCAGAGACACTGCCCTACCAATCATTAGGCATGAGAGAAAGCGATAATGAAGATAAGCTGAGAAGCAATGTGGGGACTATGAAAACCTATCCCATTTTCTATTCTAAAGATGGCGAGTCCTTTGAACTATTCCTATATCGTGTCGGCGGTACAGGACATACGTATCGCGGTGGTCCAGACGAAGACCTGGTTGTGCGGTAACCCTCAGATAGGGCGTTCAGTAAGGAGCAGTATTTACAGGGTCAACATTTACAAGGTCAATAGAAATCTTTGATACCTGCGGCATGTCATGTTCGCCGCCTCTCTCAATGATAAAAATCAAATGAACGGCAGCGCACACTGATACCCCAGGTTTTATCTTCCCCAGCAGTTTTTATCCCCGCGCAATAGCTTTTTATTAGGCCGCCTTTTTCTTTTGTAAAGAATCGCGAAGAATATCTTCCGCTAAGGCATCCGCTATGTGACTGGTCGACTTCGCTTCCGTTTCTGAACGCTTAAAGATCTCCAGTAAGGTTTTTTTGATACCTAAAACATGGGCTTCTATTTTGTCGGTATCCCGAATATCCTGCGATTGGTAGTATACATCGATGATTCCCCCTGAATTAATGACGTAATCAGGCGCATAGAGAATACCGCGCTCCAACATTACATCGCCCATTTCGGGAGTTTTCAGTTGATTATTTGCTGCTCCAGCGACGATTTTTGCTTTTATGGAATCAATCGACTCGCTATTAATTGCGCCTCCCAACGCGCAGGGGGCGAGCACATCTACATTCGCGGAAAAAAGTTCGTCTAAACGCAATTCTGTTACACCAAAATCATGGACCACACGCTCGATGTTTTTAGTGCTAACATCCGACGCGAAAACTTTTGCTCCGGCTTTAGTTAACATTTCCACCATGTGATAGCCGACATTACCAACTCCCTGCATTGCGATTTTCATCCCCTTCAGGTCAGAACCATATTTGTATTCGACGGCGGCACAGATTCCCTGGTATACGCCATAAGCTGTTATCGGAGAAGGATCTCCACCATGCTTTTCGTGTTCAATCATGCCCGCAGCGTATTGAGTTCGCTCTGCAATGACGGCCATATCGTCGACGCTGGTTCCTGAATCTTCCGCGGTGGTATACTGCCCGCTAAGACTCTCAATAAAGTCTCCCATCGCGAGTAGCAGGTCGCGACTTTTATCGCGCCTAGGATCACCGATAATGACTGACTTTCCGCCACCGACCGGCAGACTTGCTAAAGCAGACTTGTAAGTCATACCGCGCGACAAACGTAATACATCGCTTAGTGCGGCATCAGAGGTACTGTAAGGAAACATTCTGCACCCACCCATCGCAGGTCCCAAAATATCATTATGGACTGCAATGATAGCTTTGAGCCCACTTTTCGGATCGCTTCTAAAAGCGACCATCTGATGATTATCAAAATCTGCGTGATCGAAAACGGACATTAACGTACCCTCTTTTTAATTATGGGAAAGTCTACACATGATTTAGGCTGCCTCTTCGGCAATCGTTAGTACCTCGACAAATTGACCACGCAATTGCAGTAAAAGCTGATTTTTACGGGCGGTCATTGCTTCAACACTTTTTTCCTTCACGTGACCATAGCCACGAATTTTTTCTGGTATACCCGCCAACTCAACAGCGACGTCGTAATTTTCGGGCGTTAGCTTCTGAATAATTTCTTCAACAGATGTCTCGTAGTCGCTAATGAGCTGCAATTCTTCGCGTCGTTCTTTCAGGTACGAAAACGGGTCGAGGAAGGATCCGCGAATCACTTTTAATCGAGCTAATAAACCGAACAGAAACAACATACTGTGAGGTAATTTCCGTTTGATCGGCAGTCCCGTATTGCGATCTTTTTTCGATAGTAACGGTGGCGCCATATGAAACTCGAGCTGAAAGTCACCTTCAAACATAGCCTCTATTTTTGCTTTGAAATCTCCATTACTATAGAGACGCGCCACTTCGTATTCGTCTTTATAGGCTAGCAATTTATAATAAAATTTTGCGACCGTTTTACTTAATGCGTGATTATTTTCCAAGCCGTCACTGTCTTCTTTATCTCGTATTTTCTCTACTAAAGAGCGGTAGCGCTCAGCATAATTCACGTTCTGGTAATCAACGAGACGCTTAAAACGATCGGACACAATCTCTTCCAAACTGTCCAGAGCTTTAAAATCATTCTTAACGTTTGCCAGTTCGATAACTTTCTCAATATTGACAGCAGCTCGACGCCCCCAGAGAAATGCATCTCTATTAAAGTCGATGGCAACCGCATTTAACTCAATGGCATCATTCATCGCTGAGTAAGATACGGGCAAAAAGCCTTTTTGACAGGCGTAACCCAGTAAGAAAATGTTTCCCGCTATGGAATCACCGAATAAAGAAGTCGCAATTTTTGTTGCATTGATAAAACTAACTTTATCTTTACCTACCTCTTCTCTAATTGACTGTTTCATACTCTCAGCAGGAAACACCACATCGGGGTCACTGGCAAAAGACGCTGTAATTGCCTCAAAATCGTTGACAATGGCGTGACTGCGCTCGACATTAACTTTGGCAAGAGCCTCGTCATCGGCACCGACCACTAAATCACAAGCAATCAGTAAATCAGCGTCTCCGGCAGGGATACGAACCGCATTAATGGCAGATTGTGATTCACCCACTCGAACATGACTCACCACGGACCCGAATTTTTGTGCAAGGCCGGTCTGATTCATCGTCGCACAACCTTTACCTTCAATATGTGCGGCCATCGCTACAAGAGCGGTAACAGTCAGTACACCTGTTCCTCCGACTCCGGCAACGACTATATTCCAAGGCTGTTCATCGATCGGCGCCATCACCGGTTCGGGAAGATCAGAAAAGTCGGTGTCACTGCCATTATGTGTATCGGCTAACCTGGTCTTTTTCAGCTGCCCGCCAACCACGCTGACAAAACTCGGACAAAAGCCTTTTACGCAAGTAAAATCTTTATTGCAGGCGCTTTGGTCTATCTGTCGCTTACGACCCAGCTCTGTCGCAAGAGGCAGCACAGATAAACAGTTAGACTGAATATTACAATCCCCACACCCCTCACAGACTTCAGGATTTATGACCACCCGTCGGGCCGGATCTTCAATCAAACCTTTTTTTCGCCGACGACGTTTCTCGGCAGCACAAGTCTGTTCATAAATAAGAACGGTAGTACCGTCGATCTCGCGCAATTCCTTTTCAATCGTAATCAAATCATCTCGATGGTCTATGGTGAGTCCTTTAAAGGATTGAATACTATCTGTATGATTGTCGGGATCATCAGACACCACCGCTATACGTTTGACGCCTTCTCCTCGCAGTTGAAAAATCATTTTTTCAACGGATATTTGCCCATCTAAAGGCTGCCCGCCCGTCATCGCTACCGCATCGTTATAGAGAATTTTATAAGTGATATTCACGCCGGCCGCGATCGTCTGTCGGATCGCCAACAAACCGGAATGAAAATAGGTGCCGTCGCCCAAGTTTTGGAAAACGTGTTTAGTTTTAGTAAACGGCGCTTGTCCAACCCACGAAACCCCTTCGCCACCCATTTGTGTGAAAGTCTCAGCTTTGCGGTCCCCTTTTTCCCAGGTTCCCATATAGTGACAACCGATACCGCCGAGTGCCCGGCTTCCTTCCGGGATTCGCGTCGATGTACTGTGAGGACAGCCGGAGCAGTAGTGAGGAGTCCGTTGTAGGTGTGTTCTTGCCTTCGCGAGAGACTTTTCTTTTTGATGATAAAATGCCAGACGTTTATCGATCATTTCATCGTCGTAAAAACGCTGTATTCGCGATGCAATTGCTCTCGCAACAGTGGCCGGGGTCAGTTCGCTCAGGTTCGGTAGCAAGTCCTTACCGTTTTCATCAAACTCACCAATGACTCTCGGACGACGACCTACCGGCCAGTTATAGAGCTGACCGGTCAACTGGTCTTCAAGAATTGAACGTTTCTCTTCAACGACTAGAATCTCTTCGAGTCCGTCGGCAAACTGGTGGGTACTAACCGGTTCCAGCGGCCAACTCATACCAACTTTGAAAACTCTCAATCCGATATCCGCCGCTTTTTTGTTATCAATACCGAGGTCTTCCAATGCTTGCATGACATCTAGATAGGCTTTCCCGGTGGTAAATATCCCCAAACGCGGTTTTTCGCTATCGATAACAACCCTATTGAGATTATTCACTCGGGCAAATTCGCGAGCCGCATATATTTTGTATTTGTTTAGACGCTCTTCCTGCGCTAAGCCGTTATCGGGCCAACGGGCATGCACTCCATCCTCGGGCAACTCAAATGAGTCAGGAAGAACAATATTGACTCGGTTCGGATCAATTTCTGCCGAAATTGCCGAATCCATGTTTTCAGTAATGGCCTTAAGGGCGACCCACGTTCCGCAATAACGAGAAAGTTCCCATCCATAAATACCCAAGTCCAACACTTCCTGAACATTCGATGGATTAAGAACTGGAATCGATGCGCCGATAAACATATGTTCCGACTGATGTGGAATGGTCGAAGATTTGTTCGCATGATCATCGCCAGCTACTGCTAAGACACCGCCGAATTTGGAGGTCCCAAAGGCATTCGCGTGTTTAATGACATCCATGCTCCGGTCTACACCGGGACCTTTTCCGTACCACATTCCAAAAATGCCGTCGTATTCAGCGCCTTCGAACAAATTCACCTGCTGACTACCCCATACCGCAGTAGCCGCGAGATCTTCGTTCACTCCAGGAAGAAATTTAATATCGTGTTTTTCGAGATATTTCTGCGCCTTCCACATAGCTTGATCGACGCCACCTAAAGGAGACCCTCGATAACCGGAAATAAACCCTGCGGTCTTCAGTCCTCGGTCGAGGTCGCGCTGGTGCTGCAGCATCGGTAAGCGCGCTAAGGCTTCGATACCCGTCATATAGGCTCGAGTTGTATCTAAAGCATACTTGTCGTTCAGTGAGACTTTTTTCTTAGACATGATACGCTCCAGGGCACGGATTTTATTGGTCTTAAACTCGATAATTTAAGCAAGCATGATAAATTATTTTTGAAAGTATATTTATTCTATTTACACCCACACACACTAAAATAATAGATATAATTTCCATTTATTAATACATTATGGGATTATTTAGCCTTATATTAGGATAATCGCGTCTATTATCACTTTACGCAAGAAGGTAATAGAACCGCATCACGATAGCGATTTATAAAACGACTTTTATTCAGGCATTCTAATAAGGTGTAGACGATGGCGACCGAATTGACCACACAAGACATAAAAATTCTGAGTTTACTGCAACACGATGCAAAACTGACCACGCAGGAAATAGCAAATGAAATCAATATGTCTCAATCACCGTGCTGGCGACGGATTAATCGACTCTATGAGGAGGGTATAATTTCCCGACAAGCCTCTATCCTCAACAGAGAAAAGCTGGCAATGGATGTTGTCGTATTTGCCACCGTGAATTTATCTACTCAGGGTCGCAATAATCTTGAAGAGTTTGAACAAAACGTCCAACTATTCCCCGAGGTGATCGAGTGTTATACCATGGCCGGAATTTGGGACTATATGTTGAAGATAGTGACGAAGGATATTCGACATTACGAAATATTCGTCAGGGAGCGGTTAATGAGCCTCGCCCATATCGGTGAGGTACATTCTCATATCGCCGTTACAGAAATCAAGAATACGACGGAACTGCCATTGAGCACACAGCTTTGATTGCAAAAATCTTCTGAGCCTGACCATGCTAAGGCAATGTTTGCGGTTAAACCTGTTTCTCAGCCTTTAGCACTAGACATCTCGTCCCACGCTAATCGTTTTCGGTATATGGTCGACGCACTGATATCAAGCAAAGCTGCGGCCTTTGGTATATTGCCATCACATAAAAGAATGGCGCGTTCGATAACATCTCGCTCTTCTATCCATAAAGCTCGTATTTCCCCTACGCTTCCGGGAACTTGAACGCTGTCGAAATCCTCCTTCTCGCCCTCCATTACTGCTTCTCTAGGAACAGATATTTCAGTTTCAGATTTGCCAGAAGTAGGAAAAAGACTATGCGGCAACATGTCGTAACTCACCTGGTCCCCCGTATTCAAAACCACAATATTACGAATAATATTCTCCAGTTCTCGGACATTTCCCGGCCATGAGTAATTCAGAAAAAAGTCTTCGGCAGCCGTTGAAAATTTTACAAATTCTTTTTTCTCCTCTTTAGAAATTCGTTGCAATAGCTTTCCAGCGATCAGGGTTATATCCTCTGCTCTATCTCGTAGTGGCGGTAAATGTATGGGTATGACGTTAAGACGGTAGTATAAGTCCTCGCGGAATCGGCCCTCTTTAACCTCCTCCATGGGGTCTCGATTGGTTGCACAAACAATACGGATATCTACCTGCTCTTCTTTTTCAGCACCAACGCGCTGAAAACGTCCAGTTTGGATGAATCGCAGTAATTTACTTTGCAGCTCCAGGTTCATTTCGCAAACTTCATCAAGAAAAAGCGTTCCTCCATTGGCTCTGGACGCAGCCCCATCTCTATTTCCCGCCGCTCCGGTAAACGCACCTTTTACATGGCCAAAAACTTCGCTTTCCATTAAGTCGCGAGGGATCGCCGCACAGTTCATTGCGACAAATGGTCCATTGTTGCGAGGGCTTTCCTGATGAACAGCTTCTGCGCAAAGCTCTTTACCGGTACCGCTTTCTCCACTAATGAAGATGGTCGCATTACTTGGGCCAGCGCTTTCTACCATTCGAAATACCGCTTGCATCGGCAATGACGCACCTATAAACCGATGAAAATGGTCTCGTTCGAAAGTGTTTTGATAGCTAGTAACCATATCAGTAAGGCGACGCTTCTCAAGCGCATTGTTAACCGTGACCCGTAGCCTTGCCGCGTCAAACGGTTTTGTAAGAAAATCGGAGGCGCCAAACCGCATACTCTCGATAGCTAAATCTATTGAGCCATGAGCAGTAATAATGACGACCGCACAACCCATACCGCGCTCATGAATAAGTTTCAACAGATCCATTCCAGACATATCGGGAAGACGCAGATCCAACAAAACAAGATCTGGAACATTTTGATCAAGTTCGACCAGCGCTTTGGCGCCGGTATCGACAGCAACAACGCGATAGTCGCTTTTCTGCAAATATCCATCGTAGACAGCGACAAGAGAAGGACTGTCTTCTACCAGTAGAATTTTGGGGGTTTTAGATTTACTTTTCATCTCACTTTTTCTCATGGTTTTGGGAGCCAACAATCTTCCCTTTACATCAATTAAGAACTCAATCGAGAAAGCTAAATTGGTCTCGATAGACACGCAGCGTTTCCTTCACGAGACCGGGGACCTGCACAGCAAACGCCTCAGCTTTCGGTCTATCGCTTGCCCGGCAGGCTTCTTCAAAGTCCTTTGCCAGCACATGTAGTCTCGCGGCACCAAAAGTCGCGGCACAGCTTTTTAACGTATGAGCTTCATCCTCCAACGAAGATAACGGCAGCGTTCTGTAGTTATCGGCGACACGACGCGCGCGCGTATCAATTTCTGAAACAAATACTTTTAACATCCCCGGCACGATCTCTTCCGATGTATCGTCGATCAATTTACTAATAACTGCACGATCAAAAAGCACCGCATCTTCCTCGATCTGCAATGTTGAAGTAACTGGTAAATCGTCGATTTTTTTTGCGTTAGCTGACGATATCAGTTGGCGTCCCTCAAGCTGCCGACTCAACACGCTGAACAGCTGATTTTTGTCCATTGGCTTAGTAACAAAATCATCCATTCCAGCAGCAAAACAGCGATCTTTATCGTCTTGGCTGGCGTTGGCAGTCAAGGCCACAATCGGAATCCGCTCGCCTTTTTCGTCGGCTCGAATAATCACTGTCGCTTCCAGTCCATTCATGATTGGCATGCGAAGGTCCATTAAAATTAGGTCATAGTTACCGTTGTGAAAGGCCTCGATGGCTTGTTGACCGTTGTGAACAATATCGACTTTGTACCCAGATTTTGTCAATAACCCCTGCGCCACGATTTGATTCGCAGGACTGTCCTCCGCAAGTAAAATAACCCCGGCCACTTCTTTCTCACTTATCGGCATCACGGGATGTTCAATCTTATCCGCAATCGATTGAAGCCTGCCGCGCGAATCTGTTTTCGAAAAACCGCCCCTTAAAGTATTTTCCAACGAGTCGATTAATCTACTCACGACAACGGGCATTATAAGCACGTCATCGTATACACCGTCTCTAATCCAGGCACCGACTTCAGTTGTCACATTTGAGCTCATCAAGATTATATTTTTTACGCCCATGGCCCTTGCTCGGGCGCTTAAACCGGCAAGGTCAACTTCAGACAACGAAGCATCAATGAAAATAGCGTCGACTCCTGCATTGATGTGTGGAATTGCCTTTGCAATGGTTTTTTCCATTTGAATATGCGGCCCCCTGTCATCCAAATTTTCATTCATCGCCTGAATAACTAGCGGCTCTAAGCCTACTAACAGTATTCTAGTATTTCCCAAAGACGCTGGCGCAGGCGCTATTTCAGCCGTATTTATATTTTTGGAAAAGGGAATATTTACCTCGAAACTACTACCCTTCCCTATTTCACTACTCAGTGTAATCGTTCCTCCCATTTCAGCACACAAACCTTGACATATTGAAAGCCCCAATCCTGTCCCGCTGTAAAGTGTAGAGTCAGAACTGTCAACCTGTTGGAATTCTCCAAACATTCTGTCTTGCTCTTTTGTGTCAATTCCGATGCCGGTATCCTGAACAATAAACCGGACGCCAACAGGACCGCTCTCATCACTCGTTCTCGTGATAGATAGTACGACCGAGCCTCTCTTGGTAAATTTGAGCGCATTGTCGGTCAAATTAATCAGAATTTGACGGAGCCTGGTGGAGTCACCTATGAGTTCACCCTTAAGTCTAGGATCGACCGCAATGGCAGTCTGCACGTGCTGCTGGTGAGAATGTATGATCATACTGTCGGCGATATCATTGACCAGATCAGTAATTTTAAAAGGCTCGTTTTCCAACTGAATTTGGCCCGCCTCTATCTTGGAAAAATCAAGAATGTCGTTAATAAGAGACAGTAAAGTTTTGGCGGACGTTTTGGCTGTTTTGGCATAGAGACGTTTTTCGTTGTCGAGCTCATCATCGAGCAACAACCCCATAGAACCAAGCACAACATTTAGTGGCGAGCGAATCTCATGGCTCATGGTCGCAAGGAACCTCGATTTGGCCTCAGAGGCAGTTTCGGCATGTTGCTTCGCTTGGACGAGCTCAGCTTCGAATGCGCGCCGCTGTGTAATATCGCGGATAAAGGCGGTAAACAATATATCTTCATCAATGGTTATTGGTTGTATCGTCAGCTCAATGGGAAATAATTCTCCGTTGCTCCGCATGGCTTCAATCTCGATACGCTCTCCTACGATTGAACCGACTCGACTCTTTAAATAGCGTTCCATTCCGCTTTTGTGCTTAGGCCGCATTTCCGCAGACATTAACAAATCCGCCATCGAATGTCCGATGACCTGTTCTCTCTCGTAGCCAAACATCTCCTCTGCTTGCGAGCTAAATTCTGTAATACAGCTATCGACATCAATAGTTACTAATGCGTCCAAGTTGGACTCCATCAGCGCCAGCTTTAGCGTTTCACTTTTCGTTAATTCATGCCTAATACGCTTAGTTTCAGTCAGATTATGAATCAAGCCCACAAACATTCGGTGCTCACCTACCTTCAGTTCTGAAACAGCGAAATCGATGGGGAATGTGCTTCCGTCCTTTCGCACCCCCTCCGTTTCCCGACCTTTATCGATGACCGGAGTAAAGATTGGTTGATCATTTCCCGGATAGAGACTCTCGTCATACTTTGATGAGGCTGGTATCAAGCGAGACACATTCATTCCAGAAAGCTCTTCTTGTATATAACCAAACAGGTCCGCACCCGCTTCGTTTATCTCATCGATGACTCCACCTCTATCCACGATAACAAAACCATCCACCGCCGTATTTAAAATGGCTGATAACCGTTGTTGTTGCTGAGATAATTCTACCGCGAGAGAGCTACTTTCCAAATTGCTACGCCGCATAGCACGATGGGATTCTGTCATACGTTTCGACATCATATTAAAAGCAGCACCAGCAACAGCCAGTTCGTCTTTACCGGTGACCTTCAGGCTTTTTCCCGGCACACCGTCAGAAATCGATTTTACCGCGTCAGTGAGGCGATTGATTCCTCGAGTAAGATAAGTTCCTAGCACATAGGAAAAAAGTACGACAAGCAGCATTCCAATCGCCGCTATGCCGCTTAAATGTCTTTGGGCATCCAAAATCAAATCATTCTCGCGGCCCACGGACAGCCCAAGCTCTACTCGACCATACATTACTCCGTCAATCTGCATCTCAGAGCTTACATCAAACACGGCATCTTCAACTTCCCGCAACTTAATATCTTCTCGAAAAGGACGAGCCAAAACAGATGTTTCTCCAACCTCCACCAAATCACGCTGAACATTACTTATACGTAAGTAGATGATTTCCGGTGATCCGACAACTTGGTCGGCAACGCTTTTCAGGCGAGCCAAATCAGTAGATATAATGGCATCCCGGGCAAGATTAAGAATCAGTTCCGATGTGGTCTTCGCGCGTTTTACCAGCTCGTCCTCACTGACGCGAACTAAATAGTTCATGCTACTGACAATAAGAATGGTCAATAAGACACCCACAATAAGGGCAATACCTAAAAATGTTTTCAATCGAAACGACATAATTAATTCACATCACTTAAGTAAGTATCAATGTGGAGCGAACGTACATCGTCCCAATCCGAGTTATCTGCACTTTCAAAACCCGGAAGTTTCAAAATTTTCAAAGCCTCACGCCCATCATTATTGTCGTGCATTGTGTTAAGAGACTGACGAACGCTCATTCTCACAGCAACATCAACCTCAGACCGCGCTGCTATAGCGTGAGGCGTGTAATCAGTACTCGCCCACAAAACTCTTAGCTGTCCACGAACATCCGGATCCAAGTTATCTAAAGTTCTGACGATTCCTCCTCCAGCACTGAAAAAACCTTCCGCAACAGCCCGATACACGGAATCATGTGAGGACACATACCGAACATCATAAGATATTTTTGCGGAACCTAAATGCGCCCTCGGTAGAATACTCGCTCCAAAAGCAGTTGCCGCAGGAAAGGCCAGAGTCTCACCGGCCAAACCTGACGGAGAAACTATATGAGAATCTTTACGAACCACCAGAACACCTCTAACAAGTCTGTTTCTGGCTTTAGCAACAGCCTGATAACCTTGCTCACCTTTGTTAAAAACTGTGAAGTGATAGGGGTTCAGATACGCAAAATCGTATTCTCCAGACTCAATCCGAGCCTCAAAAGTAGGGATGTCGGGTGCCGTCTCAAAAACAAATCGATAACCCGTGTATTGCTCTAAATAGCTCAATAAGGGTGCCCAAGACTCCAGCAATTTACCCGCCGCCTGTTCAGGTAAAACGCCAAAGCGAAAAACCTTCGAGCGTGATGTTTCGGGCTGCGTATCGCCAGTCGCCGTTGCCAAAGAAACAGTAAAAAGGGCTACCAGAATATAGTGGATAAAGTCTGTCTTCTTCATATTTAGTGCGGCTCTCGCTTTATTCGGTTCAATCTCCCAAAGCAAGACGCACGCCACAAGTGGCGTATTCTAGGCTACCGCCACCTAAACCATAGGGAGGCGCTATTCCCTCATCTATTCCTGATATGCGTCGCAAATTGCGAAGCATTATGCTCAATCATAGGCTATATGCCACCAATTACCACCAACGTAGGCGCCTAAACACAACAAAGTACATATACACAGTGGTCTTCGCAAAGTGGTACGGATTTCGCTCATAACCGCTACACAAGACATTCAGCATGACCGTTAAGCACAATTTATGGAATCTGACGATGATCCACCTAAATACAACAATGAATTCTCTGACACACCCGTATCAAAATTCAGACGCGACACATACTTCTTCGCTAAAAAGTATCACCGTTTTAATTGTAGAAGACTGCAAACCTGAACAATTGCTTATGCAGGCAATGCTAAGTAAATTCGGGTATAGCGTTGCGACGGCAGACAATGGAAATCAAGCGCTTAAAATTCTCGAAACTCAAGATATCCAAATGATTATCAGTGACTGGCGGATGCCCGAGTTAACAGGCATCGATTTGTGTCGCCAGGTACGCTCTGACCCGAGTTTAGGTTTACCCTACATAATAATGGTAACCGGACGAAACACTAAAGCTGACTTGATAGCGGGCATGGAAGCGGGAGCGGACGACTTTATTTCCAAACCCTTCAACAGCGAAGAGCTACGAGTCCGCTTACAAGCGGGTACACGTATTCTAGCTTTGAGAGATACCACGGAACAACGAAATATCCAATTGACGCGGGCCTTGCAACGAGAAGCTAAAACAAATCAATCCATTCAAAGAGACCTCGATTCAGCGGCGAGAATGCAACAGATGCAACTACCCAGTAATCATGCTCTCTACGATCAACTTGAAATCGCCTGGCTGTTCCAGCCAGCTTCGACTGTCGCTGGGGATAACTTCAATTACTTCCGCCTAGACGACGATCACCTCGGTTTTTACCTTCTTGATGTTGCCGGTCACGGGATCGCATCTGCTATGCTTTCGTTTACCGTCTCGCACTTAATGTTGCCAGGCATGGGGGTTATCCCACAGTACACAGAGCGTCCATCAATCCAACGCAGCAAGGGGCAGCATCAAACTTGCATTTTGCAACCGAACCAAGTCATCACTGCACTGAATCAACGGTTCATCGAAAAAGACGATTGTACCCATTATTTCACAATGGTTTTCGGTGTATTAAATGTAAATAGTGGCAAGGGACGCTTATGTCAGGCCGGCCATCCTCATCCACTGGTAGTCAATGAGCTTGAAGGCGTTCGTCAAATAGGCCAGGGGGGATTTCCTGTTGGTATGCTCAAAGACGCAACGTACGACAATGACGACTTCACACTCAGCCGGGGAGAACGACTATTTCTCTATTCAGATGGGATTACCGATATACACAATCCCGACGGCGCCCCCTTTTCCACTAATCGTCTCACAGCACTATTGAATATGACTTCTGGCCATTGCATCACTGCAGTAGCAGATTTTGTCGACATGGAACTTAAGCGCTGGCATTGCAACTCCCCATTGGACGACGACATATCTCTCCTTGCGATCGGCCGCAAATTGGCAACCACCGGGAATAAAGAAAAGAGCAACATGCTGTGATTATTCATATTCGCCCTACTGCTAGAGCAGTACAAAGGGCCGCAGAACAGGTCAGCTGCTTTGGCTTAACAGGCGGGATGAGCAGGCAGTCATGCTTCCAACTTCGCGTTGTTATCTCTGAGGTACTCAATAATATTGTCGCGCATGCTTGCTGTGACAACGACGGACAGCTTATCCAAATTCAATGTTATATCGACGACCACCAAATCACGATAACGAGCATCGATCGAGGCAAACCGTTCTATACCCCTCTATCGGACGGTTTCCCAACTCCTCTTACGGAAGGAGGTCGCGGTTGGCCTATCATTATGAAATGGACAGACAGTTTCAAATACCAGTCGAACGCCACGGGGAATTACTTAACACTTTCAAAAAATATTTCCTGAATTTTTCCGATTTTCTTCTCCGGTACGAAGCTTGTCTACGACCAACACTATCTCTATTGGCTATTTATTGGCCTCGTTCCCGCAAAAAAACGCTAATAAATCACTGCGAAATGGTTTGCAAAATGCCACTCACAATTCAATCCACCTATTTATTCATTTGCATTTTGACTTTACTTTTCCTTAACTCGTCATAAGCACTTGATTTATATTGATATTTTATAAATTCAACTATTGGCACAACAATTGTAATAGAGATAAGAAATACATTTTAATTGAGAGGTGTCACATGA
>Ga0105350_10001231_pt1 | contig 16461 bp, 14 predicted proteins | sample EN1Hudsemesocosm_FD_83506 | JGI IMG/M metagenome (GOLD analysis project Ga0105350, IMG submission 83506) | Methane-oxidizing microbial communities from mesocosms in the Hudson Canyon - EN1E Hudson Canyon | ecosystem: Environmental > Aquatic > Marine > Cold seeps | place: Hudson Canyon... | reverse complement strand
TAAAATAAGCAGTGTATGAGAAATAAAATATTAAGATAGGTTGTGCTCAGTTAGGCGCTTACGATAATCTGCCTTAAAAGTTACGCCAAGAGATTTTCTATCTTCAATAAACAGCCCCATGGGGTCAGGAGAATTTCCTTTTACGTCGTGGGAGAAGAATAATTCCGGTTGTATATTGATGCCGGTAAATACGCCTTGATAATCAAGCTGCATTGCCAGAATATAACCCCAAGAAAACTGAGTGGTATAGCCCTTTGAATCACAGTAGGAGGGGTTTGCATTGATCGCTTCTGATGTACCTTCACCAGTACATGAATAATCTTTAGGCGCTATCAGGCTAAATTCGCTTATATCTGGGAATACGGTTTGCTCTAGACCGTCAAAATCCCCATTACCAAAGGCGGCCGAACGGCCATAACGCGCATTTTTATTGTCGGTAAAATCATGTATATAAACTGCACCTGCCTCTGCAGCAAAGAGCATTGTATTTGCCCCTATAACATTATTGAAAAACTTAGTGCTTGAAAGTTGAAGCTGAGAAACTTTAAAGCGGTCAAAGCCTTCTTGTACTGTGCCAAGTAATTCTTCTGGTGGTGTATCTGTTTCCTCGCTACGCTGCATAAGGTGGCGACTATGGAGGCGCAAGAGACCGCCATAAACCACTTCGCTGGCATTCCATTGGATAGGTAAATTAGGCCGAAAGCTATATTCTGCCGCCATTGAATAACCATTGGTACTTGAGCTTGTAAAGCTTAAACCATAAAGACGAATATCTTCCGGGTATTCACTGAAGTAAGAAGGCAGGCCAGGTAATGGGTTTAGTGATGTTGGGGCTGACAAAAAACTAGTCCCAACAACACCACTAAAATAAGGTAGTCGGCTATGATATTGTAAATAATACATGCTTAGCTCGCTACCATTCCATTGATCAAGATACCAATGTAAAGCAATACCAAACTGTCCTCTGTCTGATGGCTCTCTATCGTCTAATCTGGGGATAATAATAGCACTTGTAGGAAATGAATCAGGTTCGTTAAATAGGTTTATTGGGCCACAGCCATCAGAGGTGGTGTCATTCCTAGAGAAAAATGTACCACATGGGTCTATTTCAGTGGGTTCCCAGTCAAGTTGATAAAATGCTTCTAGGGCAAGCTTATTAGATAACTCAAATGAGCCTGAGAGCATATTCACGGGGAGTAATATATCCTTGAGTTCTGCGCCAGGTACACGTGCTGCGGACAAATCAACTGGGTTGATGATATTCACGCCACCTTGCATGAATAAACCTGTTCCCCAACTAAGAGTTTGCCGACCAAGCTTAATCGTAGTTGGGTGCTCAGGATTAAAATTCATATAGGCATATGCGTTCATTATCTCAATGCCAGCTCCGGCGGTTTCCAAGCTGTCCTCAATTATTGTCCGAGAGAAACCGGTATCATCTTTAGCGCGTTTCTCATCTTTCAGCTCAAAGTCATAAAAGTATTTTGTGCCGGAAACCAAGCCGTAATGCTCATTGCCAATAAACAGGTCAGTTGAGCCTTTAATTATCTTTGAGTAAGTTTTTCCTTGAGCGAAATTCCAATTGCCATCGTCGTTATTATTGGTAGGCGATCCAGTTGTGCTGCCAGGGGGGAGATTCTGGGTAATAGCCAGAACAGTAGTAATAATATATAACTAATATTTCTTAAAGAGGTTTTGTGCAGAAAGAGCATTGGTTTTGTCTCATATAATTTTAGCTGTTTAATCTAAAGATCGCTAAAATACTCAATTACATTCGGTACTAAAAACCAATATCGAAGCTCTGTTGCTTTAAATGTACAGAATTAATAAGTGGAACGAAATAAGCGGTTTTTATTGTGCGTAAGTCATCTTTAATTTGAGTTATAACGTTAACATTGACTGTTAGGGGAGGCTAGTTTTTCTAAATAGATTTAGTGTCGAAAGTGATGCAGTGTGACGCCGTTCTATAACTAAAGATTTTTTTGTTTTGGGCTTTCCATAAGCTCTTGGAGAATCTTCTTTTATAGAGGGGATGAAGGGCCTGTTATATCGATTTAAAGGCAGTTAAAAAAGTGAACTTGATAAGTTAGCCATAGCACTTTAGGTCATTAATTGGAGTGTTTACTTTTGCTGTATGCCAATATCAGCAGCACAGTGGAGAATAAAAATCAGGTTATTGATCAGCCCAGTAAGTGACTGATTATGGCGCAAGTGTGCCTCAGACTAGCTAGTGCTGACAATAGAGATACGACTATAATCAGAGTTTTTTCTGATGTATGGGCAGTAATAATCTACGATTTCAACAATAGAAATAATAAAAAGAGCGATTGTTTTAATTCAAATATTAGGGCCGCTCTGGCCCCATTGATTCTTTCAACTTAAATATTATAAATGTATCTAGTTACTTTTAGGCTTGCTGTTGAGATTAATTTGTTTCTGGCCGAGCATACTTTCTTGCCCGCTAACACCAGATTTAATTTGCTCAATTGCACCGCCGCCTTCAAGGAAGGACTTAACTTGCTCATCAATAGAGCTGGAAGTTTCGGTTGCCGCTGGTTGTTTCTTTTTTGCTGGAGCTCTAAGTTTTGCAGCCATGGTCGTCATTTCTTAAAAAGTGAACGTGCATTATACACTATTCCGATTTCAGGCGTTTAGTTTTGGGTCTAACTTAAGACGATGAGTGCTTTGTTTTTTAATAAAACATTGAAATATAAATAAATTATGTTGTTTTAGTGATGATTATGAATCCAGTTTTGATGTGTCAAATAAGGCTCTAATAAGTGTGGACGCTACTTTTTTCATGTAAGGAACTCCTACATCCGTTTTTTATCTTCAATGCCAGAATGACCAAGATGTATTAAGAATAATAATTAAGCCATAAATCAATATGACCTAGTCAACAGAGATTATTGAAAAGAGCACTAACAAGAAATCAACTGGCCATGAGTTTGACATTCCCTCAATACTGCTTAAAAAAAAGCATTTTTATGAGTGGTTTTTAATTTTACCTAGATAGCTTTGTGAGGTTGAAAATGTTGAGGGATGTAAAGCTAATTAAATAATGAAATATAAAACGGAGTATTAAAACAACATGTACCAAACAATTAAAACCCTTGCGCTAGGTTCTGCCTTATTTGTAGCGACTGCTACAACAAGCTTCGCATCAGAGGTATTCTTTACTGAAATTCCCTTAGATGTGTACGGAACTTCTTTGGCCGTTTCAGAAAATGGAGTTGTTGCCTTACAGAGTGGATCAACGGCCTATAAATGGACGTCAACTAACGGTTTAGTATCTTTAGGGTATGTTGGTGATGTGAATCTAACCATGTTCAAAACAGACATATCCAATAATGGCGAAGTGGTGCTGTTTCCAGCGGAAAGAAGCGTATTTAAAGGGCTTGAACAACAAGACGTGTCTGGATTGATTCCTTATTCAATATCTGCGGATGGCTCTGCATTAGTGGGCCGTGAATCAGATGCATCGTATCCCGCTATGATGTCGCTAACTGACAAGACAATCACTAGAAATCCCAATTCCGATCTACAAGGACTTATTAGCAGTGATATAAGTACTGATGGAAATGTAAAGTTAATCGTTGAAACGAGTGGTTATGGCTTACGCTTAGGTCGATATTTGGCCTATGCTGATGGTTCAACTCAGTCGATTGATGGGCAATTAAGCCATGCAATGTCTTTGTCTGGTGATGGTTTAAGTGTGATAGGTTCTAACTATTGTGAGAATGGCCCTTATTTTTTGAGTATATGTGCTGGTTTATGGACGTCTGACAATCAATATATCGAATTAGGTGAATTTTCCGCAGGCGCTGTGAATTATGACGGAAGTATTGTTATTGGGAATGGCAATCAGCACGGTGCTGTTGTTTGGGATTCCATTAATGGCGTGAGAGCCCTGAGTGATGTACTAACGGCAAAAGGTATAGATATTTCTGGCTGGAGTGGTTTGATATTGCATGACATATCTGGCGACGGCACTTATTTGGTCGGTTCTGGAACTTCCCCTAGCGGGGTTGTTCACGGTTTCTTGGTCAGTGTGTTGCCTCAATGCTCAGTTGGGTTATAAATACTTACCATATATCATGAAACACTAGTTCAGAATTTTTAGGCTAGTGTTTCTCTTTGTTAGACTCAAGCAAAAGAGAAAAATTATCTGTGGTGATATAACAGCTAAGGCTAACTAAATGTATATTGACTGTTAGGTGAATCACTTAAATTAGTGAAAGAAAGATAGGGTGTAAATTACACAGTGTCATTACAAAGTGACTTTCTATACTTGCCCGGCGTATCTCCGGTCCAGCGTTTAAACGCACGTTGAAATGAACTTTGCTCCGAAAACCCAAGAAGAAATGCGATGTCAGTTAATGATAAACTCTCCTGTTGCATATAAATAGAGGCTAACTGGCCGCGGGTAGTTTCTAAGAGCGCTTTATAGCCTAATCCCTCTGCTTTAAGTTGGCGTTGTAAGGTTCGTATATTGATGTCCATGGCATCCGCTAACTTTTCAATACTGGGTATTCCTGATTGAAGCAAGTCGGCTAGTTTTACGCTAGCTTGATCAATAATACTATCACTTTGGGGTAATTTTAGAATTTGCTCTTCCGCATAGCGATCCATTTTTTTTGCAAAGGATGGGTCTGCTTGTGGTAAATCTTCCAGAATATATTCTTTGGGCAATTGAATTTCTGTTCTGTCTTGATTAAAAAAAATGGGGCAATTAAAAATACGCTGATGTTCGCCGGTATTCTTAGGTTCTGGGTGCTGAAAGTGAATATATAAAGGGGGTGTGTTGCACCCAGAGATCCATTTTGCAAAGGTGAGCGCGCCGGCAATATTTTCTTCTGCCAGTTGTCTAGGTGGCAAAGGGCAGGTGCCGAAAGAGAATACTTGAACAATGCCATCGTTGTTTTTGGTGGTTGAAACAGAGCAGATATTACTTACCAAACATTGATATCTATCGACACGCCGAATTAAATCCTCAACGCCTTTTGAGCTCATACACGCGTACCCAAGTACACCGTAGTGCCTGGGCTTTATAGCTTCGCCAACATGAAGGCCGAAGTCGGGGTCTGGAAGTTTTTCTGTGGCAAGTTTCAAAAGATAAACGTAGTCACTACCGGATATGCAGTCTAGATTGGTATCGAAGGAAATAGGCGATGAGCTCGCTTCGTTTAAAAGCTGTTCTTTATCCATGCCTTTTTCGTGAGATGCTTCAAACAAAGATTCCAAGAATTTAGTTGATACCATCCCCGTAATACCTTGGTTTACTGCGCCATATTTCATTTTAATTCCTGATTAATCAACGCTTATAGGCTTGTCATCGTGAGTATTGTACTGTTATTGATTTTTGGTGTCGTATATAGACAATAAATTTTATTTAATCAGACAATACAAGCACAGTGTAAATATTTATATTAGCTTATCAAATCTGGATCAGACCTTTGAAGCACAAAGGTATTAAGGATAATACTACTTTTAGTGTTAGCCTTAATACCTCTAATACAGAGTTAGAATCTAGGTGGATCTTAAACATCTATTGATGTTGTTAAAGTTGAAACAGGTAAGCCCCTGTCATGGATGGCAAGCACTAGAAATGTGTATTGCGATCTAAAAAAATTGTTGAACATCCTTTTTAGAAGAGTTTTATTTGATGAGTGAAGTGCGCCCGCTTTTTTCTGAATACCCGGATTTTAATAAATCTATTCCGTGTATTGACTTGGCAGATTTACCGACGCCCGTTGAGCACACATCAGTAATTCTCGCAGACTCGTGTGCTATAAATAACCTTTGGATTAAGCGAGACGATAAAACAAGCTCAATTTATGGCGGCAATAAAGTGCGTAAGTTAGAGTTTATCATTGCAGATATACAAAAGCGTGGTATCAAAAAAGTACTCACGTTTGGCGGAATCGGAACTAACCATGGCGTTGCTACCTCTCTCTATTGTCAACAATACGGTATTGAATGCGCCATTCTCTTGTTTGATCAACCTGTTACCTCGACAGTAACCTCTAATCTTAAACTGATGTCGAGCTTTGGTGCCAAGTTAGAATATAAGGGCTCTCTATTTAAAACAGTTTTACATTATTACTTTCGTAAGTTCATTAACAAGGCGGATACCTATTATTTACATGCGGGTGGTTCAAATATCTTTGGCTGTATTGGTTTTGTGAATGCGGCTTTTGAACTTAGGGAACAGATTAAGCTAGGTGAACTTGATGAGCCAGATTATATCTATTGCCCTGTGGGTTCGAGTGGCACTTTGGCCGGTCTTTCCTTGGGGTGTCAATTAGCGGGTCTCAACAGTAAAGTTGTAGGGGTTAGGGTAGCGCCATCTCATTTGGGCCCAATTCCGGCTTGTACAATTGGTACGACAATGCCGCTGTTAAAAAATACCTATGATTACCTTAGAAAGAATGTAGCAAATATACCGGTAATAAATCTGAATGAAGTAGAGCTGTTGGACGCATATTATGGCCCGGGATATGGCGACTCATTTCCTGAAGCAGATGCTGCAATTAAATGCTTTGAGAGCGCCGGTATCGAACTTGAATCTACTTATACTGCTAAGACAGCAGCAGCAGCTTTGGCATGTTGCCAGAAAAATCCATATAAGAGGATACTGTATTGGCATACCTATAATTCAGCTGATACTTCTGAGTCAATGGGTGTGACGAAATTTGATAATATTCCTAAAGAATTAGATGCGTTGTTGAGATGACTCATGTGCCTTAGAGGTAACTTAGATTCAAATTGATGTAGTAGAGTTATAGTGAGGTAGCAGGTAATTATTGTGCTATTTCCTAATTTATTTCCCATAGTAGTTAAACTTTTTTAATTTTCTATTTGTAAATTAACGATTTACAGCTAAAATACTTTTTCAAAATGATATGTCCCTACAAACGCATTAATCTGTTAAAATACCCCTCGAAATTTTTACCTATTAATGACATAAAGAAGTTTAACTGTAATGGAATCGAAAACACTTAAGAAAGATATGGCTCTGCGAATGGAGCTAGGAATGGAAATTGAAGACCGTATTAAAGGTCGTTATAAGTCTCAGGTCGACCAATTAACACAATCTAACCAAGAGCTAGAGCAGAAAATAAGCGATCTTGTAGCGAGCCAAGCGAAGTTAAAGGCGGACACAATTCTAGCGACAGAACATCAGTCTATTACCTTAGAACATACGAATAAAATATCGGCTCTTGTCAGTGAGCTAAGCAGTCTTAAGAAAAAACATGAGACGCTTAGAGATCAATCTTCAAAATTGAAGTCAGAACATGCTGAATTTAAAAGATTAGATCCACTCGGTATGAAGAAAAAACTTGATGAGAATAAGAAGAAACTGAAGCTTAAAACGCAAACAGTTTCTGATATGACCAAGGACAAAATGAAACTTAATGACCAGATGCTAAAGCAGAAGCAAGAGATAGAAAGTTTGAAAAAACTATCTGAAGCGTCTGAGCCAGCAGAAGCAGAGTCTAGTACGGCTTCTTAGTCTAGAAAAAGACCTCTAAGCTGTTCATCCCTTAAGGTCTTAGTTTCGTCCTGCACGAATATGTCATAGGTCGCAGTTTAACTTTCAAAGTTGAGGCGGCCTTTTTCTGTGTCCGTGTAGTGTTAATGTCACCCTGTCACCGATCTCAGTAATTGTACTGATGCTTTTAAGCCTAATTTACTCTACTTAAGCGCCCAATGCGGGTGTACTTTCAGGAGAAATTAATAGGCTATTACTAATGATATAAATGCCACAATCAAAAAAACGCTGCCCACCGTTATTATTGAAATAAGTATATCTTTATACCGCTGATAAAATATGCCAACTCGTTTGCTGAAGCCTGAGCTGAAATGCTTTGTTTAGTTGGAACCTTATACATGGCAATTATATGTGGCATCGCATGATCATACCTACTCTTTTGGCGCTAATGTTTCGAATGGCTGGCGACAGAAGTTAAGGTAAGTTTGGTTAAACTGAATTGTCTCGTTGTCATCATTGGCGAAGCCAAGTTCAATGAGTCGTTCTTCTAAATGATCAAGTCGATCAACGCCCCAATACCATTCTCCTTCGAAGCTAATCATTGCCCCAAGGTAGTGTCCTTTCTTGGCTAAAAGTGATTGATTAGCGATAAGTTGTAAATTCGATTTCTTTACGTCCTTTATGCTGTGAGTTTTTTTATTCGAGCTAAGCCAATATTCAGTCAACAGTTTATTCGCCCTAGTAAGGAAGTCAGCATCGTTTTCAATTTCGACGAGTGTCAGCGCGATATTTTTTATTGCCTCCAGGTTATGATTTGGCATTTCATTATTATCAGGAAACTTGAACCCGTAAAGTGACGACAAATGATAAGCATCATATTTAGAATAATCACGCCACATATCAAGTTTTGGATACATGTCTTCGTCAATACTTAGAAATACATGATATTTAACAGTTATTGAAAATCGTGGAACGAAGGTTTCTAAAGCTTGAATGAGCAAATAGCTATAAGGATCATCCGCTTTTAAAAAGATATCTAAGCTAGGTTCTTGCTGAAGTAGGGTGCGTTTAAGGGCATGAATTTTCCGTTTCAGGTTGAGCACTTCGTCACTACTAATGCATCTTGCTACAAAAGGCATCAAGGATTTTTTCATAATGTCAGACCTATCATCTTGTCAGCCCTAAAAACGCATATTAACTTTATCTACAATAAGTATTTCTAGAAACTACAGGAGATGCTCTTATATGGCCATCGATAAAAATAACGTAAAATAATTTGTGCTCCTGGAGCGATGAACCTTATTTAGTTATTCTAGTGGCTATAGTACGAATCAGACCTATTATGACAATGTAATGTTGATGGATAACATTGGCATAACATTAAGAGATTGGTTGTGACTTTTTCAATAATCCTTACTTCCTCCTAGTCTAAAAAGGCCTTCTATGAATTTTCAAATTCGAATCAGTTTTTTTCTGTTAATGGTCACCTTTATGGTCGGGTGTAGTAATGACGGTAATAAAGCGCCTTTGATTGAAAAGACTGCTGAGGTACGCCTTAAACCTGTACGTACCATGACGGTTAAGCTAGGCCACCAATCTACGATGTCTTTTCCCGGAGTGGTTGATGCGATTCAAAGTGCCGAAATTGGCTTTAGAGTCTCAGGTGAATTGATCAAAGTACATGTTAAGGAGGGGCAGTCCGTTAGAATGGGGCAAGTGCTAGCGGAACTAGACCAAACAGATTTCAAAATTAATCTTCAAGCAACGCAGTCTGAATTTGACCGTACCAGTTCAGATCATCAAAGGGCGCTAACTCTGAGTAAAAAAGGAGCGATATCTCAATCTGACTTAGATAAATTAAAAGCCCAAAAAAATACCGCCAAATCTCAATTAGATAGCGCCAAGCAAAACCTCAAATATACCGTACTTAAATCGCCCTTTGCTGGCGTGGTCGCAAAAACCTATCTGTCAAATTTTGAAAAGGTTAGCTCAACGGAGAAATTCGCTGCGATTCAGGATTTATCGGCGTTTGAAATTAGTATTGATATACCAGAAAGCATCATGATTAAAATCAAGCGTAAAGAGGATACCCGCGATGTGTATGCAACGTTCGATGGCATTGATGAACGACAATTTCCCCTTACCTTTAAAGAAGTATCTACCCGTGCTGATGAGCAAACACAAACCTATCGGGTGAAGTTTATTATGCAATCACCTTCCTCTATTAATGTGCTGCCAGGTATGAGTATTAAGGTGTATGCCAGAGAAAAATTGAGCCAACAAAACCAGCTTGATGTGTATGTTTCATCGCATGCAGTGATGGAAGATAGTGCAGGCCGTTTTGTGTATACCGTCAAATCAAGTGACGACAATTTTATGGAAGGAATCGTTGAACGACGAAGTGTCGTAGTGGGTAATCTGAATGAAAATGGTATCCAAATAATTCAGGGCTTGAATATGGGCGACCGTGTTATTACCGCCGGTATGAGTAAAGTGTCAGAAGGCTTACACGTTGGCTTAATGGATGAGACTAAATAATGAATATTACCCGTCTCGCGATTGATAATAACCGTACTACGCTGGTGTTGCTGGTGGTCTTAGTGCTGCTGGGTATGCAGGCCTACAAAAACATTCCACGGGCCTACGACCCCGGATTTATTATCCGGGCAGCCCAGGTGATTACCTATTTTCCTGGCGGTAGTCCAGAAAGGGTAGAGCAACTAATTTCAGACAAAATTGAAAAGGTAGTGCAAGAGCTACCTGAGCTGGATTTTGTAAAAAGTGAGTCTCGAACGGGTGTTTCCATCGTGACGGTCAATATCAAAGAAAGCTTCTCAGATATGCGGCCAATTTGGGATAGCTTACGGCGAAAGATTGATAAGGTCGCTGGCGATTTACCTAGCGGCGTTATCGGCCCGAATGTGAATGACGAGTTTGGCGATGTGTTTGGTGTGGTGATGACCTTAACGGGTGAAGGTTATGCATACTCTGAATTAAAAGACGTGGCTGAAACCACAAGAGATGAACTGTTACACGTTCCGTCAGTGGCGAAAGTTGAAATTCATGGTATTCAGGAAGAACGTATTTTTGTTGAGTATGATAATGCACGTTTATCAGAACTCAACTTAACTCCCTTGCAATTAAGCCAGATATTGGCGAACCAAAATGTGGTGGTATCGGGTGGTTCCGTTCGACTAGGGAAAGAAAGAATAGAGTTAGAGCCTTCTGGAAACTTTGATAATGTAAATGATATCCGCCGGGCGACTATTCAAATTCCAGGGACCACAGATGTTATCTATCTAGAGAATATTGCGACCATTAAACGTGACTATATCGACCCTGCAACAAAGCTAGTGAGAAGTTCAGGTGTACCTGCTTTAGCGATTGCGATATCGATGCGTGAAGGCGGTAACAATATTCAATTAGGTAAGGACGTTCGCGCCAAGGTAAGCAAGTTAGAGGCACAATTACCGATAGGTGTTGAGTTTCAGTGGGTTAATTTTTCGCCTGAAGAAGTAGAAGAAAAAGTTGACTCCTTTATTTTAAACTTACTACAAGCGGTCGCCGTGGTTGCGGCAGTGATGCTCTTTAGTTTAGGTTTCCGTACCGGGATTGTAGTCTCCGCATTGATCCCGTTAAGTATGATCGCCACCATCATTGTGATGGACCAGTTTGGCATTGGTTTAGATCAGATTTCGCTGGCAGCCTTGATTATTGCTTTAGGCATGTTGGTCGATAACGGTATAGTCATGTCAGAGAATATCATGGTCCAGATAAATCAAGGCAAGTCTTCTATTGAAGCAGCCATCTCTTCTGCCAATGAGCTTAAGATCCCCTTATTGACCTCCTCATTAACCACCTCAGCGGCATTTTTACCGATCTTCTTAGCCGAGTCCGCAATGGGCGAATATACCTCGGCTTTATTTGAGGTCGTCACGATTACCTTGCTGTGCTCATGGTTACTGAGCCTTACGGTAATTCCTTTGCTGTGTGTGCTTTTTTTGAAAACCGACAATGAACAAGAGAATTTCAATAAAGGTTTTTATCCGGTTTATCGCGCACTATTAATTGGATTCTTAAAGAATAGGGTGCTGATGATCATTGCTGTTTTGGCCTTATTTTGGGGTAGTATTCAAGCCTTAGCACTTATCCCTAATATCTTTTTCCCGCCCTCTGATCGACCTTTCTTTAAACTCAGCATTGAGTTGCCTATCGGCACCGCGATTGAAGAAACCGGTAGGGTGGTGAGCGATATAGAAAGCTATATGGACACCTTAAAAACATCCGACACACAGAGTAAAGGTATTACTAATTGGGTGACCTATATTGGTTCTGGCGGTGTCAGATTTTTGTTAACCCATAGCCCAAAACCGGCAAACTCTTCTTATACTTCGATGGTGGTGAATACCACTGGCCCAGATGTGAACGGACAGTTGATGGCGAACATTGAACAATACATTGAACAAAACCACCCCGATGCCTTGGCAACCGCGCGCTTGATTGAAAATGGTAAAGCGATCATTAACCCTGTCGAGGTACGGGTCTTCGGTAGTGATATTGATAAATTGTTTACCATTGTCGAACAGATTAAAACAAAGCTGGTGAGTGTCAATGGCCTGAAAACCATTACCGATGATTGGGGGCAGCGTACCAAAAAGTTAACCGTCAATGTCAATCAGGAGAAAGCGAAACGAGCCGGTATCACCAGTCAGGACATCGCTATTTCCTTGCAAACGGGTTTAAGCGGTTATGAAATGACAGAGTACCGAGAAGACGAAACCTCGATACCGGTTATTCTTAGAACCAAAGTGTCAGACAGACAAGACATTGGCAAAATTGAGACCCTATCAATATTCTCCCAAGCTACTGGGAATTCAGTACCGCTGGTCCAAGTGGCAGACGTGAATATTGAGTGGGAACCGGCCAAAATTCTGCGTCGTGATCGTCTCAAAGCCGTCGCAGTGGGTGCGCAGTTAGAAGGGGATTTCACCGCGGCAGAAGGTTTTGATGCCATTAGCGATTGGTTGCAACAAGAGAGTCAACACTGGCCGATAGGGTACTATTTTGAATATGGCGGCGAGAAAGAATCCTCCGGCTCGTCAAGTCAATCTATCGCTGAGAAGCTACCGATAGCGGTATTTATCATTGTGATTCTTTTGGTGATGCAGTTTAACTCGATCCGAAAACCGTTCATTATCTTATCGACTATTCCATTGGCCGTCATCGGGGTAATTTGGGGCTTGGTGATTGCGGATTCATTCTTTGGTTTTATGACTTTGCTCGGGATCATCTCGCTCGCCGGTATCGTCATCAATAATGCCATCGTCTTGTTAGAGCGCATAAAGCTCGAAATTGAAGAGAATCAGCGGCCACCTCAGCAAGCTATTGTTGAAGCGGCTCAGCGCCGAATGCGGCCAATCTTATTGACAACAGCCACCACAGTACTCGGTTTAATTCCGCTTTATTTGGGGGGCGGCGAAATGTGGGAGCCGATGGCAGTGGGTATTATGGCGGGTTTGATATTTTCGACCTTGCTAACCTTAGGTTTTATCCCAGTGTTATATGCCTTGTTATATCGTGTTAGCTTTAAAGGTTATCGTCATGAATCATAACTTTATTCGATCAACTCAATTAGCATTAATTTTGACTTTCGGTGTTCTTCTAAGTGCCTGCCAAAGTACCTCGCTCATTGAGGAACATCAAGCTAATCAAGAGGGCGGGCTTGTTCAAAATAACGCTGGTTTCTTAAGTGACTATTCAAAACTGAAATCAGTTGAAGGTGTCGATGGTCAACAGGTACTGAGATGGGTGAACCCCGAATTTAACCGCCAGCAATACTCAAAATTAAAGCTTGCCCCTGTTGTGGTGCTACCTGTTCAGACTGAGACTGTGGATATTTCGACAGAACATATACAACAAATTCAGCACTACTTTGATAGTAAATTAAGGCTAGCACTAAAAGACAAATATCAACTAAGTGAGGAATCCGGTAGTGATGTTTTGCAGCTTAAAATTGCTATTACCGGTATAGAGCTAAACCCTGAAGGAATGAAAGTGACGGAAGTATTACCTTATGGCGCAGTCATTGGTTTAGTGCGAGCGGCAACCGGTACGCGCAATCAAGAAGTCACCGTCATATTGGAAATTGAAACCATAAATAGCCAAACACGAGAAACCGAAGTTTCTGTTGTCAGAGTAGGGATGGGTGAGAATATAAGAATGCTCTGGGATGCTGAGTTTGCCCTACAAAATGTTCAGAGATTGTTAGATGACTGGGCCTTACTCATAACCACTAGTTTTCATCAGCTTTTGTCTCAGGGGTCAGATCCCACTTAGTTGAATCTCATGAACTAATGTATGATTATGTCGTATTTATCTCATATTACTGAGCAGCTTCACACTATGACCAAACGCTTCGTTAGGTAGGTCTAAACCTCAATTATTAAAGCTTCTAGATACCTTAAAGAAATGCTATAAACTCGGTTTACAATCTATCAATCTATCAATCCAAAGGACCTGGTTGAAATCGCATGCGTATTGTTTTGTCTAATTTATGTGTTGTTTTCATTTTTGTATTAATAAGCGCGGATGCTTTTGCGTCTAACCATGAGTTAATAGGGTTTCGAATAGAAAAACTAAACCAGCAAATTATAATCTATGAAAATGATCCTGCTTTGTTGGTAAAGCGAGGTAAGTTATATCTGGAGTTAGATCAATTTGAACCGGCCATTGCAGATTTCCAGCATGCTATTAAAGTCGACCCTACTTTTTCTAAAGCGGTTTATTTACTTGGCTCGACATTCTTAACCGTTGAGGCATTCGAAGAAGCCAAGATAGCGCTAAATGTTTATTTAAAAATACAACCCAGAGATGTTGTGGGACTTGAGACTTATGCGCAGACATTAGTGAAATTAAATGCCTTTTCCGATGCAGCAAAGTACTACGACCAAGCGATTATGTTCAATAGAACGCCTTCTATAGAGATCTACCTTGACCGTGCCAAAGCGCTTATGCAGGTTGAACCTCTGCCGATGAGGTATATCGAAAAAGGCTTGAAAGTGGGTTTACGCAAGCACGGTCCGACACTGTCGTATTTTGAACTGTTAGTTGAAGCAAATCTTAAAGTTGAAAATGATACAAAAGCATTATATTGGGTTGATCAAATACCGGAAAGTATTCGTAACAACCCAACTTGGTTGATAAAGCGTGCTCAAATTTATGAGTATCAAGGCGAAAATTTGCTGGCAATACAGCAATATAAAAAATTGCTGCATAAAATAGGTAACCTCACTCGGGAACAGCAAAAAGCGCCTGCTATGTTGGAAGCTCGTAATATAAGTAGACAGGAAATTGCCAGGCTGAAGCGACATTTTTGAGCAATACCGTTTCAGCTTTTCTATTCGACTATGCTTTCAATTTAGCCTTTAAACTTAACGCCTAATTACGCAGGATCACTTATGGAGGTAGGTTGCTGTTGATATTCACGCACAATTAGATAGACCAGTATTGCTAAAGAGCCTGAAGTGAGTACTGCGACGAACCAAGGGTAAGGATTAATGCCCCTGTTTTTGGCATCACTTTTTATCCAGCTACAAATAAGTAAGCAGCAAACCGCCAAATCTAATAATATTTGTAAGCTACCTGAAGACTCGAAGCCCGCTTGCCAAATTCCCATATAGCCAATATTCCACATCACCCAAGAACTGAAAATACTAAAGCTAATAAAACTGATCCATAAACATATTTGCTTAAACGTCATGATGTTACCCTCAAGTAAGAAGAGCGATCAGTTTTAAATAATTGCTGACCTAAAACAATTACCTCTGAGGTAGTTGTCGAGAGGAAGGGCAAACATGTTAACCTTTCTCTATTCCAGAATAGATAGCTAAAAAAGAGTTTAGAATAAAGAGGAGAGTGACACAGATGAATACAGCCACTATTTCGAAGTCTAATGTGCTTGACGCACGTTCCCCGTTTTCATCGATGATGATCAAATGGCGCAAGTTGAAGAAGTTATCGCAATTAGATTTGTCACTTGAATCGGATGTCTCTCAACGGCATATCAGTTTTATGGAATCGGGCCGCTCTAAACCAAGCAGAGAAATGGTACTGGCATTAGCTGAAGTACTAGGTATTCCTCTCAGAGATAGAAACCTGTTACTAAGTGCCGCAGGCTTTGCGCCGATATTTAAAGAAAGAGCCTTAGACAATGATGAGATGAGCTCTGTGCAACATGCACTGGAAATGAGCTTAGCACACCATGAACCTTATCCGGCTATCGTGGCAGATAGAAATTGGAATTTGGTGATGAGGAATCAAGCTGCTGTCCGCATGATAGGCTTGATGGGGGACCCAGAGGAAGTCTGGAAACGTGTTGATCCTTCAGGCGATAAAAATGTCTATCGCTTGAGCTTTCACCCTCAAGGGATGCAGCCCTTAATCTCAAACTGGAATGAAATGGCAAAGCTCTTATTATTTCGATTACAGAGAGAAGTCACAGCGGACCCGAATAATGCCTACCTGAGTGATTTACTAGAAGAAGTGACAGAGATGTCAGGTTTGGATGTTGGGCGAACTGTCGCAGACCTGAGCCAACCTTTAGCGCCTATTTTACCAATGGAAATGACGACAGCCGGCGTGACCTTAAAAGTCTTCAGTATGATTTCATCCTTTGGGACAGCACTTGATATTACCGCAGAAGAATTAAAAGTGGAGACCTTTTTTCCGGCAGACGATTTCACTAAATTATTTTTTCAGCGTTTGGCGGAATAGATCCAAAACTCGGGGGTCAGTTCCCGAGTATAAGTTCAGGGGTCAGTTCCCGAGTATAAGTTCAGGGGTCAGACCCGAATGGCACTTACTTAAGCGTTAACTAATTGAAAGTATAGAAAAAAGACTGTCCAGTGATAAACTGATTGCGACCAAACAACTCAATCCCTCACTGAGCCAGTCTTCATGCACAATAG
>Ga0105350_10001228_pt1 | contig 16469 bp, 13 predicted proteins | sample EN1Hudsemesocosm_FD_83506 | JGI IMG/M metagenome (GOLD analysis project Ga0105350, IMG submission 83506) | Methane-oxidizing microbial communities from mesocosms in the Hudson Canyon - EN1E Hudson Canyon | ecosystem: Environmental > Aquatic > Marine > Cold seeps | place: Hudson Canyon... | reverse complement strand
GTAGATCTTACAAACATCAAAATGGCAATGAACCCATTTTGTGAAATTGCTGTAGAGGAAGCTGTTCGTCTTAAAGAAAAAGGCGTTGCAAGTGAAATTATAGTGGTTTCTATCGGTCCTAAGGTTGCTCAAGAGCAAATCCGTACCGCATTGGCACTAGGTGCTGATCGAGGCATTTTGATCGAAACTGACGAAAATGTTCAGTCTCTTCAAGCCGCTAAGTTATTTAAAGCTGTTGTTGATAAAGAAGCGCCACAGTTAGTTATTCTGGGTAAGCAGGCTATCGACTCAGACAACAACCAAACAGGTCAAATGCTTGCTGCATTGACAGGTATGGCTCAGGGCACATTTGCTTCTGAAGTGGTTGTTGATGGCGATAGTGTCAACGTCACACGTGAAGTTGACGGTGGTTTGATGACAGTTGGTCTTAAATTACCAGCAGTTGTAACGACCGATCTACGCTTGAATGAGCCTAGATATGCATCTCTTCCTAATATCATGAAAGCTAAGAAGAAGCCGCTTGAAGTCACTTCACCTGCAGATTTAGGTGTTGATGTCGCTGCTAGCTTAACGATTACTAAAGTTGAAGAGCCTGCAACACGTTCAGCCGGTATTAAAGTTGCCGATGTAGCTGAGCTAGTCGACAAACTTAAGAATGAAGCGAAGGTGATCTAATATGAGTATCTTAGTAATTGCAGATCATGATAACGGCAGTATTAAGCCCGTTACACTTAATGTTTTAAATGCAGCTAAGCAAATCGGTGGTGATATCGATGTTTTAGTCGCTGGTGAAGGTTGTGGTGCGGCAGCAGAAGCTGCAGCAAAAGCTGAAGGCGTTGCTAAAGTATTGCTTGCTGATAATGCTGCCTATGCACATCATCTAGCAGAGAACTTATCTTTGTTAGTAGCTGATTTAGGTAAAGGCTACTCTCACATCATTACATCAGCAGGTACCACGGGTAAGGATTTCCTTCCACGTGTTGCGGCTCTTTTGGATGTGGCACAGATTTCTGACATCATCAGAGTTGAAGCGGCCGATACGTTTGTTCGTCCAATTTATGCTGGTAATGCCATTGCGACTGTTCAATCAGCTGATGCAATCAAAGTAATCACTGTTCGTGGTACGGGTTTCGACCCAGTTGCTGCTGAAGGTGGTTCTGCTGCTGTTGAAGCAATTGATAATGTTCAGGATGCAGGTATTTCTTCTTTCGTTAGTGAAGAAATGGCTAAATCTGATCGTCCAGAGTTAACAGCTGCTAGTATTGTTATTTCTGGTGGTCGTGGCATGCAAAATGGCGACAACTTTAAGATTCTAGAATCTGTTGCTGACAAGCTTGGCGCAGCGGTAGGTGCTTCACGTGCTGCTGTTGATGCAGGCTTTGTTCCTAACGATATGCAAGTGGGTCAAACAGGTAAAATTGTTGCTCCTGACTTGTACATTGCTGTTGGTATCTCTGGTGCGATTCAGCATTTAGCCGGTATGTCAGGCAGTAAGGTAATCGTAGCAATCAATAAAGATGAAGACGCGCCTATCTTCCAAGTTGCTGATTACGGTTTGGTTGCTGATTTATTTGAAGCAGTTCCAGCCTTAGATGCAGCGCTGTAGTTGAAATAGAAAGTTTAAATAGATAGCTTAGATAGAAAATTTAAGCTAACTGTTTAAGATACAAAAAGCCGATACCTTTGTATCGGCTTTTTTGTGTCCGGCATTTTTACATACTGACTTTAAATGTTTCCAATTTATTTAGTGTTTCTGAAAAATTACTTTCAATAGGGCATTCCAGCTTTAACTCTTCGCCACTAACGGGGTGAGGAAAGGTCATTGTTTGCGCGGCAAGTAATAGTCTGTGACTTGATAAATACTCATTGAAAAGCCTGTTATGCTCCCCTTTGCCGTACTTTACATCGCCAACGATTGGGTGGCTGATGTGCTTGAGGTGTCTTCTGATTTGGTGCTTTCTGCCTGTTTTAGGGTAAAGTTTTACTAGTGAATATCGGCTAGTTGCAAAGCGTCCATCTGTGTAAGGTAATTCATAGGTTTTTAGACGCAGATAATCTGTAACTGATTCTTTTGGTGGTTTTTGTTGCGCTTGCTTTTCAAGGTGTTTGAATACTGCGATTTCCTTCAGGGCATGATCAATATGTCCCTCTGGCTCGGTAAAGCCTCTTACAATTGCTACATACTCTTTCTGAATACGTTGTTCTTCAAACATTTCGCCTATTTGTTTTGCTATATCTGGGTGCAGTGCGAATAACAGTAGGCCGGAGGTCGGTTTGTCGAGCCGGTGAACGGGGTAAACCCATTGGCCGATTTGATCTCTTAGAATTTTCATCGCATAGCGGGTTTCATGCCTGTCGATAGGGCTTTTATGTACCAGTAAACCTGCAGGTTTTTGGATGGCGATAAGGTGTTTGTCTTGGTAGATGACATCTAGTGGAGGGCTTAAACTTTCAGTGTCGATCATATTAGGTTTCATGCAAATTGTGGGTGATTGTCCTATAGAGAAGACAATGAGTCTCTTTGAGGTTAATTTTACCAGTTTACTGGCATCATTGGTGTAAGTTGTTAATATCTATTCTCCTGAAGCTTTGCACCATTGTTGTGCTGCCGAATAGCTAATTTACTGACGATTAAAAAAATACCTGTTGGGGCGAAAATGAATACGATGAAACAAAAGTGGCTCTCCTTTATTAATATTTTCAGTTTGTTGTTTGTTGCCTTTATATACTGCCAATATACTTATGCTGCAGGTCCACCGCCAGCTTCAGTGACGGTAGCGCAGGTTATCAGTCAGCCACATACGCAATGGCAAACTTTTACCGGACGGCTACAAGCCGAAAAAAGCGTTCAGTTAAGGCCTAGGGTATCAGGGTATATTGAACAGGTCGCTTTTAAAGAAGGTGAGTTGGTGAAAAAAGGTGACTTGCTATTTAAAATAGATGACCGTCAATTACGAATTGAAGTAGAGAGGCTTAAGGCATTATTAGGTAGTGCGCAAGCACAGCTTGATTTAGCTGTACGAAATATGGATAGAGCTTCTAGCTTGAAAGAGACCAATGCGATTTCTCAAACACTGCTTGAAACGCGTGGTACGCACTTAATTAAGTCCAGAACAGACTATAACAATGTCTCCGCTACGCTAAAAAAAGCGCAATTAAGTTTAAGCTTTACTAAAGTCACTGCGCCGATTTCGGGGCGGGCATCTTTGGCAAATATTACCGAAGGAAATTATGTTTCTGCGGGTGAAAATATTCTGACGACGCTGGTATCAACTGAAAAGGTGCATGCTTATTTTGATGTTGATGAACAAACTTTTATTGGTCTAAGTAATGTGGATATAACCCAAGCAAAGGCTAAAATTCAGCTTAGTGGTGAAGATATTTTCACCGATGAGGGGGTGGTTGATTTTGTAGATAATCAAATAAATATTTCAACCGGTACAATCCCATTGCGGGCTGTGTTTGAAAATACCGAAAACCGCTATACCCCTGGTATGTTTGTACGTATAAAAATAAAAGTAGCTGAGCCTAAGCCGACTATATTCATTGATGAAAAAGCAGTAGGGACAGATCTCAGTCATAAATACGTCTTGCTACTAAGTGAAGGGAATAAGGTGGAATATCGTGCCGTTAAATTAGGTGGGCGAGAGGGCGCTTTAAGAATAATCACATCAGGATTATCAAGCGGTGAGTCTATTGTCGTGAAAGGTTTGCAGCGCGCTCGTCCAGGTTCACCCGTGTCACCGACAGAAGTTGATATGCATGCGATTGATGTCCCTTTGCTTGCAAAAACACCTGAATCCCTATCAGTACAAAAGTAAACGGTAGTACAAAAATAACAGGCAGTACAGAAGTAACCGGTGCACAAATAACAAGGTAAGCTAATGAGTATTTCACAGTTTTTTATTCATCGCCCAATATTCGCGGGTGTTTTATCGGTGATGATCTTTCTTGCTGGATCAATTGCAGTCTTTCAATTACCGATCACAGAATATCCTGAAGTCGTTCCTCCCACGGTTGTAATCAGTGCGGCTTATCCGGGGGCAAATCCCGAAGTTATTGCTGCTACGGTAGCCACCCCTTTAGAGCAGGCTATTAATGGGGTGGAGAATATGCTCTACCTATCGTCTCAATCGACCTCTGACGGCCGCTTGGGAATTACGGTTACTTTTGCCTTGGGAACAGACCTCAATGATGCGCAGGTAGAGGTCCAAAATAGAGTAAGTCGAGCCTTGCCAAGGTTGCCGATAGAAGTTCAGCGCTTAGGTGTGACAACAGAGAAATCATCTCCCGACCTGACCATGGTGGTGCACGTACTATCACCTGACGAACGCTATGACACTCTGTACTTGTCAAACTTTGCGAACTTGAACGTCAAGGATGAGCTGGCTCGTATAGAAGGTGTTGGTAGTGTCAGAGTATTTGGTGCAGGGGACTATGCAATACGCGTATGGTTAGATCCGGATAAAATATCTGCATTAAATCTATCTACAAGAGAAATAATTGCCGCTATTCGAGAGCAAAATAGACAGGCCGCTGCGGGTTCTATCGGGTCTGCACCTAGCTCTGGCGAAAGTGCATTTCAGTTACTTATCAATGTGAAAGGGCGTTTGGAATCTGTTGAGGAGTTCGAAGACATTATCGTCCGGGTAGGTGAAGGTGGTGCCATTACCAAACTCAGCGATGTGGCTAGAATTGAATTAGGCTCTAATTCATATGCGCTAAGGTCTTTATTGAATAATCAACCAGCTGCTGCCATTCCTATTTTTCAACGTCCGGGTTCCAATGCGATTGAGATATCCAATGCAGTACGCGAAAAAATGGCCCTGCTGCAAGAAGAGTTTCCGGACGGAATTGAATACAGTATTGTTTACGATCCCACTGTGTTTGTAAGGGGTTCAATTGAATCTGTGGTTTATACGTTACTCGAAGCTATCATGTTGGTGGTGATCGTGGTCGTGCTATTTTTACAAACATGGCGTGCCTCGATCATTCCTCTAGTCGCTGTGCCTGTTTCGTTGGTGGGAACCTTCGCGATTATGCATCTTATGGGTTTCTCGTTGAATGCTCTGTCACTATTTGGATTGGTGCTGGCTATTGGTATTGTGGTCGATGATGCGATTGTGGTAGTGGAAAATGTAGAAAGAAATATAGCCCTTGGGAAGTCTTCAATTGATGCCACAAAACAGGCTATGAAGGAAGTTACCGGACCGATTATCGCGACCTCTTTAGTGTTGTGTGCAGTGTTTATTCCTACCGCTTTTATTTCGGGTTTAACCGGTCAATTTTATAAACAATTTGCTTTGACTATTGCGATCTCGACGATTATTTCTACCTTTAACTCCTTAACGCTGAGTCCTGCTTTGGCAGCTTTACTACTAAAGCCCCATGACCACAAAAAGGATATCCTAGGGCGCTTATTGGATGGTTTATTTGGACGATTAGTATTCAAACCGTTTAACACTTTCTTTGGCGGTTTATCAAAAGTGTATAGTGCGAGCTTGAAAAAAATTGTGCGTTATCTAGCGATAGTGTTGATAATTTACGGCGGGTTAATGGCGCTGACGTACAATATTTTTGCAACGACGCCTACAGGCTTTATTCCTCAGCAAGACAAAATGTATCTCATTGCTTTTGCTCAGCTTCCAGATGCAGCGAACCTTGAGCGGTCTGAGAAAGTGATTCGACAAATGTCACAGATTGCATTGGATCATCCGGATGTTGAGTCATCAGTGGCATTTCCTGGTTTATCAATCAATGGCTTTACTAACAGTCCCAATGCCGGGATTGTTTTCGTCACACTAAAATCTTTTGAAGAAAGACTTCGCCCAGATCAATCAGCGGGTGCAATCTCTGCTGATTTGAATCAGAAATTTGGCGTGATTCAAGATGCATTCGTTTTAATATTACCGCCACCTCCGGTGATCGGATTAGGGGCGACCAGTGGTTTCAAATTGCAAATCGAAGACCGGGCCAATCTTGGTTCTGAAGTCTTGTATGAAGAAACGCAAAAGGTGGTGATGAAGGCCTGGGGTACGCCGGGTTTAACGCAAATATTTTCCAGCTTTCAAGTTAATGTACCGCAACTGCAAATTGAAGTGGATAGAGAGAAAGCGAAAGTTCATGGCGTCTCTATTGATGAGATATTCGAAACCTTACAAGTATATATGGGCTCGGTATACGTTAATGATTTGAATTTATTTGGCAGAACTTATCAAGTTAATGTTCAGGCAGATCAGCAGTTTAGAGTTGATGAAAGCCAGATCAGTAAGCTTAAGGTACGTAACAGTAAAGGCGAAATGGTACCTTTGGGGGCTTTTCTTACAGTGAGTCATTCTGCTGGGCCTGATCGCGTCATGCATTATAATGGTTTTCCTTCTGCGGATCTGAACGGTTCACCGGCGCCAGGTTATAGTTCTGGTCAAGCCCAAGCTGCGATTAGTCAATTACTTGATGAGAGCCTGCCGCCAGGACTGGAGTATGAGTGGACGGAGCTAACCTATCAGCAAATATTATCAGGTAATACCGCCATCTATATTTTCCCCTTGGTGGTGTTATTGGTTTTCTTGGTGTTAGCGGCACAATATGAAAGCTGGTCCTTACCTATGTCTATTATTTTGATTGTTCCTATGACCTTGCTCTCTGCCATTGCTGGTGTATTGATAGATGGTGGTTTCTTTAGTGGTACGGGAGATATTAATATCTTCACACAAATTAGCTTGATTGTGCTGGTTGGGCTGGCAACCAAAAATGCTATTCTCATTGTGGAATTTGCGAAAGAAAAAGAAGATGAGGGTTTATCTGTTGTAGAGGCTGTGCTTGAAGCGAGTCATTTACGGCTTAGACCGATTTTGATGACATCTATGGCGTTTATTATGGGGGTTGTACCACTTGTGCTATCTAGTGGGGCGGGCGCTGAAATGAGACATGCTATGGGGGTTGCCGTTTTTGCGGGGATGATCGGCGTAACATTTTTTGGATTATTACTGACACCGGTTTTTTATGTGCTGATGCGCAAGTTCGGTAAAAAAAGCGTGGTAGAAAAAATATAGTCTAGGTTAGGGAATAGTTAAGGCTCAAATGTACTTGGCTAGAACGAGTACATTTGAGTCAAAGTGAAGGGTTAGCTTAAACAATTAAGTGCTTCTTCTGAATGATAGAAGCGTTCTAGGTGGCGTCTTAAAATACTTTCTAGCTGACCGCTCTTTGTTAACGTTTCTAAAGCCATTGGTGCAAAATTCTCTACTTCGATTAATACTCGCTCTGGGGTGATATTTATATCATCAAGCAATTCGCTGAAGTCTTTGTCTCCATATTTTTCAAAAAAGTAATCGACAACAGTTTCATAACTATTTTTGAAGTATTCAGACTTTCGGAATTGCAGCCAAAAGTCATAACCCAGCGCAACAAATTCTGATAGGTCCAGACTGTCCATGCCTTTTTGAAACTCAGACAGCGGTTTGCTTTCGAGTATTGACCAGAGTTCCATTGCTGAAGACTTAAGCTGTTCATCGGTCACTGAATTTTCAAGGAACGATTTACTTTCATCTAAAATAAAATCTAAGCTATCAGAAATAAAGCTCTTAACGCTGTCCTCAATACCGCTACCTAACTTTGGTGCAGTTTTGTTGACCACGTTTCTGCCCATTTTGAGCATCGATGAGACGCCGGGAATCTTTTTGGATATCAGGTTGCTTTCATAGATGTATCTAAGAATAGACTTAAAGAGTATGCCTGAAATTAAATCGCCGTAGATGGGAAGATCTATGACCTTGTCTAAGCCATTATTTCTTTGTTCTTTTAGTTCCAGTAATTTATCAATTAATTCTTCGTACTGGCTTCTTGAGAATAAGGCATTTAAGGGGCTATTTTGGTGATATTCGGAAGTAAATAAGCGGTTTGCAGCTTCGCCGGCAATTTCGGCGATCGCGCCAGGGATATTTTCTTCGACCACATTTCTTTGGATAACGTTTTTAACTTGATCGGCACTAACAAACTGATTCAAAGGAAGCTGTCTAATCCAGTCAAATAGTATTGTTGATTCGTTTTTGAATAAATCGATAAAGTTTTCAAGCTTAAAATTGTTTAGCTCATGTTTGAGGTGTAACTCTAATAACTTGTTGGCTTGTTTTTTCGGGGGTGTTTTAGCGGCACTGGTGCTTGTGCTGTCACTTTTCTTCTTGGTCATTTGATGCTCCAATAAATTCGGCTTACAGTTGTACGCTTATTTGCAGCTTTCGTCAACTTCGCTTCCATTGACAGTTTTAAGGATACCCTCAGGAGACTTGAGTTGTTAGCATTGATAATCGAGGGTAAATCAAATTACCATTTTGAATATTGATCTTCGACAAAGCCGTATTGTTCTTCAATTTCATAGCGTTGGCCATCTTTGCTCGTCAGGTAACCATTAAATCGGCCAAAAATTTGTTTAAAGTTTGTGGCCATAAAACCTGCATTAAGCTGCTCTTTATGCATGCCTTCAGGAATAAAGGTAAGGTCTATTTGTTTGTTTTCACTGCTTATTCTCCAGGCAGAATGTTCATCATCCCGGTCAAATTTAAATTGTACTTGGGGTAGTTCATGAATCACCTTATCGACCCAGAAACAGTTTTCAGAATGACCTGTTTCATTTACGCCCCATGAAACATTTAAACCTAGAGCGGGTTCAGAATAGCTTTGAGAGTTTTTTGCAGAGCTCTTTCCAGAGAAGCACGCCCAATTCCAAAAGGTTTCCCTGCGCATATAGCCTGCAGAATAGTCATGATGCCCGTAGCAATGTTCGTCATCTAGGTTGAATGAGCCTAGTTCAGACTCAATAGAGCCTTTTACAGGGAGGGCGGCAGTTTTTTGAGCATATACCCAGCCGTTAACGGCGGTGGGTGTGCATAGTGCCATGGTTTGATAGTGCAGAGGTTCAAACATTTCTGCGCTAATTTTAAGTGATTTACCAAAATCTACTTCAAGTATCTTTCGTCTTTCTCCTTGAGAGTTGAGTTGATATTTCATTGAAATTGATTTTCGGCCAGACTTAAACGTGCTAACACCATTATCTGGTCTGTTCGTTAGATTGAGTTTAAAAGATAGTGGTGTTTTAAATTGCCAAGTTTGCATTTTTCCGTCTGAAATGCGGTAAACGTATACGAACACAGCACCTACATATCGAAGGTCAGCCAAAGCGCAGCCGAAAATTAGCTCCTTACTTATGCCGCCAAAGTACTGAAAGCGTTTGAAATTAAAATGTTTTTTCCATTTTCCAGCCCGCTTATTTAATGGGGTGCGGTAATCTGCATTTTTAACATTGATTTCGTTTACGCCTTGGGTAAAACGACCAAAATGGGGTTTACCTTGGGAATTGATTAATGAGTAAGGTTGTAGCATGTGTTATTCCTGACAATGCAGTGAGGAGTTAATCCCAAAAATCTATTTCGCCTTCAATCTCTTTGACAGCTGAGAGTAGCTTTTCCTCTAATAGCTCTTCGTAGGATTGAACTTGGTTTCGCCCATTGTTTTTACTGTAATAGAGGGCTTTATCTGCTTTAGATAAATCTATAGACAGGTGAGAATTACTGGTAAGGTCGGCAAAGCCGATGCTTACTGTAACGTGACCCACTTGTGGAAACTTTCTTGTTTCGATCGCTATTCTACAACGCTCTAGCACATTATAGGCTTGCTCTAGGTCAACAACTCTCACAAGTATCACAAATTCTTCACCACCGTAGCGGAAAAATAAATCTTCTTGGCGTAATACAGAGCGTATTGTCTGGGCAAATAATACCAGGGTTTCATCGCCTATGGCGTGTCCATACTTATCATTTATGGCTTTAAATTTATCGATATCTAAAATGGCAATTGAGCTAAACTGGTTGTCAGTTTCGTCTAAGTTATTAGAATACGCCATATCGGCGGCGACCTGATCAAAAGCCTGGCGATTTCGTATTCTTGTTAGCGGGTCATAGCCTTTTTCATGTAAGCTTCTAAAAACATCCGTAAATATCTGCAATAACCCTTCAAGCAATTCTCTTTCTGATGTGTCGGTATAATGGTGTTCAACTGTAATGATATGGGAGACAGTTTTATCATAAAGAACAACAGGGAGTAGGATTTTTGAACTTTGTTCTTTTGGATCTAGTGTTAATCCTTGTTCTAGGTATAAATCTTTCTTTTCAGAATAGGCTTGGAAAAGACTTTTATCTTCTCCCAGGAAGATAGGTTTTGCCTCTCCTAAGCAATCAAGGCAAACAAGACATTGCGTTTTACTGTTATCAATCCGTGTAGATTGAATTTCGTAAACGATTAAACTAACGCCTGAAAAATTTTTCGAAAGCAAAGAGCTAAGAGCATGAGTGGCGTCACGAATATTGGTCTGCCGCGTAATACTTTTAAGTAATTTAAATAGTCTTTGTATTTCCATGTTTGAGAATTTCGAAGGTTGGAACGATAAACGCACAGATGGATCCTATAACTCGGTTTTTATTGTTATACAAGTATGGCAATAAACCCATATAAATCTAGTAAAAACATAAAAATGTATAGGGCAATATTTGTTTACATTTTGACATCGTTTGACAACAGACTTTCTCTTGGTTGGGGCATAATATGAATACATCAGATTTAAGTAAGTCGATTCAGGCCGATTTACTTTAACCCGAATTAATTTCATGTGTACTCTTCATCCCGGCTTTTAGTCGGGATTTTTTTTGCATAAATTTCACTCACGTGAATTAGTGAGGCATGGTTCTTGGATTCATATCAGACAATATAGTAGTCTTGCTGCTTATATGTATAGCTATATCTAACGACAGATTCGCTCACTAGCTATTTTATTTTTTGCAGGAAGCCACTTAAGTATTATGAAAAAAATATTTCTATTTACTCTGATTACTCTTTTTTCTTTGAATACCTATGCAGAGTTTAGTTTTGATGACATAAGTCTCGATGACTTTAGCTTGAAAAAAATTACAGATATGGAAGGCTGGACACCTCGGTACGCTTTTATCAGAGACGATAACTTTTTGGGGCGCACGCATTATACTGGTGTTTCATTTTTTAAACGTAATGGAGCTGAATACTCTGGGCCTACATTTCGAGTAGGTTTTGGTGATCATGGTGAGCGGGTTAATTTGAGTTACACCAGTGGCTTTTCATTTATGTCGGTCGATATGGGCTTATCATATATGTTTGTCAATAAAGGCTATAAGACCGAGTTTAAAGATCCTGTCGAAGGTATCGGTGCGGAATTAGGCCTGCGCTTATGGGTAGTGCAAGTTATTGCTCGTGTTTCTGAAGAAACATCTTATGTTTCTCTGGCGTATGGCTTTTAGCCCTCTATGAATGCATCTTCATGAGGCCTTTATAAGTGTTGATTCTAAGGTGAGGATTCTTAGGGTGGACGATTTAAATTCACGTCGGTAGAGAATAAAAACAATCATCGAAGCTGTCAGCATAAATAACCAAGTATTTAAAAACCAAGTCAACATTGAAATTGAAAAATAGTAAGTTCTTAGGCCAATATTGAAGTTATTTGCCGCCATCGAAATCATTGATGCCATTTTCTCAGCCAGTTTACCCTTTTCTTGCTCGCTAATTTCTTCATTAGGTACCGGTGCTGAGCCGAACATGATGGTGACAAAACCATATTGTCTTAGGCTCCAGGTGAATTTGAAGAATGCATAGACCATAACAAAAATTAGAAGGATGATTTTTATTTCCCACTCAGTGTTAGTGGTTGGTGTAGATAATGGCAGATGATCTACCAGCGCTATCGCTCTATCGGTGGACCCCAATACGGTGATTAAACCAGCAATAATCAACATGGTTGTCGAAGCAAAAAATGCAACACTCCGCTCGAGATTGGCAATGGCCGTGTTGTCAGCAACCCTAATTTCTCTATCGAGGATTCTTAGCATCCATTGAAGTCGATGAATGTGCAGGATTGATGCCAGGCTAAGTGAACCGTAGCTTTTAGAACTCGCATACCAGATATAGCCCTTAAAGCAAACTAGGAACCATATAGCGGCACTAAGATTAAGCCAGTGAGTGTTAATAAAGCTTACCATTAGGTCTGTGGACATTAGTTTGCCTTGTGTTAATCGCTGTAGACACAATTGCGTCAAGTTGGAGTAATGGCGCGCATAGTTGCATAACATCTATATAATTATCAATATAAATGACTGTTATGTAGCTTTCCAGCCTGTGCTGGTGCATTGTCGCTAAGCGGCTTATCTATTTTTTAAATGGACTTATCTATTGAGTTTTACCATGCCCCTTAAATCGGTTGAACAAATTTTTTGAAACAGATTTTTTTAACTATGCCTATCGGAATGCGCTATATGGTACTGAGTGCCTTGGGCTTTTCTATCATGGCTGTTTGTGTAAAGTTGGTCAGCGCTCAAAGCATTCCAGTGCTTGAAATAGTCGCGGCTAGGGCGCTTGTTTCTTTGATTTTGAGCTATTTGACTGTTAGGCATAAACGAATTGATCTATTTGGCGATAAGAAAATATTATTGTTCGCTAGAGGGTTGGTGGGTGCAATAGCACTGGTGTGTGTTTATTATTCGATAACACACCTTCCCTTGGCTGAAGCAACTGTACTTCAATTCTTACACCCCATGTTTACGGCGGTGTTGGCGGTTATATTTCTAAAAGAAAAATTAAGGGCTCCTGTCATTGTATGCATTGCCTGTAGCTTTATTGGTTTACTGTTGGTTTCAAGACCCGCATTTTTCTTTGGTTTACCGAGTGTAGAGTATTCTTACTTTGCTATTGGGGCAGCCATCGCTGGTGCATTTGGTAGCGCGATTGCGTATGTGCTCGTCAGAAAACTCAATGAAACTGAAGATCCTGCCGTTATTATTTTATATTTTCCCTTGATTGCTTTGCCTGTTTCTCTGGTGTTACTTGGTAATGACTTCGTCGTACCAGATTTAAAAACGACGTTTATTTTAATTTTGGTGGGTATTTTCACCCAAGTTGGGCAAGTTGGTTTAACTAAATCGATGCAAACAGAAACGGCAAGTAGGGCGACGTCATTTTCTTATTTACAAGTGGTGTTTGCCACATTGCTGGGTTGGCTGATTTTTAATGAAATTCCTGATATATGGGTAGGCATTGGGGCAGCGTTTATTTTATTTGGCTCCATGGTTAATGTGTTATGGAAAAGGTAAATGCGGCATTCAGCTGTATGTTAATAGTGAGTATGAATTCCAGTTTATAGTTAAATATTAGTTTACAATCATTCTCTGATTCTTATTGGGTATTGAAATGGATGAAGTGGTCGAAATCACTTTCATTTTAAAGGCTTATATTGGTATCAGCTAACAGGATGAGGAGTTACCACTGTGTCAGCACACGAATTGAAAATATTGGTGATAGATGAACAGCCACTTTTTTTAGATGGTATAAGACAAGCGCTTGAGAGTTTCGTAGACCCTATGTTCGTTGTTCATACTTGCTCGTCAAGTGTCAGTGCTTTGAAGCTAATACATCAAACGTCGAGTTTTGACTTAATCTTATGTAGTCTAACGATGCCAGATTTGGACGGCATTGAATTCATCAAAAAAATGTCCTTACAAAATATTTGGATTCCGGTTGCAATGATCTCGGTTTCGGAAAATCCAGATGATATTACCGCATCACTAAATGCAGGGGCTTCTGGTTATATAAATAAATCACTAGACCAAACTGGCTTTAAAGATGCTGTTTTATTGATTATGTCTGGGGTATTTTATGTTCCAGATAGTTTTCATCGACTCTGCAAAGATGCGCCCGAAGTTAAGTATAAAAATGAGCTGAATAGAGACGCGACAATTTTGAAATTAGGCATTACTTTGCGTCAGTTGGATGTTTTGAAAGGCATGGCTGAAGGCTTGAGTAATCGTGAAATTTGCACAAAAATGGGTGTGGCAGAAAGCACCATCAAATCACACGGAAAGGCTTTGTTTCAAATATTAAATGTAAAAAATAGAACTGCCTGTATTCTCGAAGCAAAAAGGCTGAATTTGATACCTGAAATTCAGACGGGTGAGGTGCAAACGTTTTATCAAGTTATCATTGATGTCGTGTAGGTATTAATAATGAGGGTCACACATGTCGCTATTAAGCACTCCTTTTGAAGCCTTTGACGCTAGCGCCTTAGAGCTAGATAGCTCTGAAATAAAGCTATTAATGAAAGAGCTAGATAATTGGGAAGTGGTGAATGAGTCGAGCACTCATAAATTACGACGTAAGTTCTCAACCAAAAAATATAGCGTATCCCTCACGCTAACTAATCGTATTGCAGCACTGGCAGAAAGTGTAAATCATCACCCGGCAATAACATTGGAGTATGGTTCAGTTACCGTTCTATGGTGGACCCATGAATTAAATGGCTTGCATATGAATGATTTTCGTATGGCGCTAATCACCTCTCAGCTATTTGAAGATTTAGCGACTTGAGCTTAAGGTTCGCAGCTATTGTAACTATCTAAATATTGCTAATATTCAAAAGCACTCCTCTTGATTGATTTCGTTTCTGAGTTTAATTTTTTCAGCTTACACAGTGACTCCTTTATTTTTATCTAGTGATTTTGTTCCCACCAACAGTATGTGTGCCGATTCGTGCAAGCAGCTTACAAAGAGTTTATGTAAAGTTTTCTACGGACTGTCGACAAGCCTAAAAATAATGATAAATAATCAGGAAGTTAATCCGATGAAAATGAAAACCTTTAAAAATATTGCAGTGGGCGCGTCTGCGCTACTTTTGTCTGTTAGTGCCTTTAGTTTTACGCCTACTCCAGACCCAACGCCAGATCCAGATCCGAATCCTAACCCTAACCCTTGTGAAGTAGATTGTGATTTCACTCGTGGGCCAAACCCAACGAGTAGTTATTTGGAAGCCTCGTCTGGGCCGTACACGGCTAACACTCTGAACGTATCTAGTTCGGTGAGTGGTTTTGGTGGTGGTACCATTCATTACCCAAGTGGAACGACTGGGACAATGGGTGCTATCGCAATTGTGCCAGGCTTTTTTGCCGCTGAATCTTCTATTAGCTGGTGGGGTCCAAGACTGGCATCGCATGGTTTTGTTGTTATTACTATTGCGACAAATTCAATTTTCGATCAGCCAGGGAGTAGAGCAACGCAATTAGGGCGCGCACTTGATCATGTTGTTAGTTTAAGTGATGGTTCAAGTAGTGCTATATCAGGTATGGTCGATAGTACTCGTGTAGCAGCTATGGGTTGGTCAATGGGTGGAGGCGGAACGCTTCAATTGGCTTCTGGTACTCGCTTGAGTGCGGCTATCCCGTTAGCACCTTGGAATTCAGGTGGTAATGATTTTGATCAAATAGCAACACCTACGCTGATTATTGCTTGTGAGAATGATGGCACTGCAGCTGTGGGTACACATGCATCACCATTTTATAACAGTATTCCAGCGAGCACTGATAAAGCATTTTTAGAAATAAATGGTGGTGGTCATTCTTGTGCTAATGGCGGTGGCAGTAATGGTGGTTTATTAGGTAAGTATGGCGTGTCTTGGATGAAGCTCTTTATGGATGATGATTCTCGTTATAGTCAATTCTTATGCGGTCCAAATCATGCGGCTAATTCAGCTATTTCTGAATATCGTGATACCTGTAATTACTAGTCATTTCTAAAAAATTAGACTAAGAATTATTTTCTTAAATGCCCGATGCAATTTTTGCATCGGGCATTTTTGTTTGTGCATTTTGTTGCGTTAGCTTTTTACAGCTGCGGTGTGGATGATCTTTATATACCTTCTTTTTGGACAATGTGACGCAGTGGCATTGAGTGTGCCAATTCGTGAAAGCAGCTAACGCTTGTAATCTATAAATTAAGTAGTGGGATTGTCGACAAGCCTAAACAATAAAATATAACAATCTGGAGATTGACCCGATGAAAATAGCAGCATTGCAAAAATTAGTAGTAGGTGTATCCGCAGTACTTTTCTCTATTAGCGCATTTAGCTTTACACCCGGTGGTGGCGGTGATGGCGGTGGTGGAGGAGGTGGTGGATGTGAAGTTGATTGTGATTTTACCCGTGGGCCTGATCCTACGACTAGGAACCTAGAAGCAACTTCAGGCCCTTATTCTGTTAGAACGATAAGAGTATCTAGCTCTGTTAGCGGTTTTGGTGGCGGTACCATTCACTACCCTCAAGGAACAACAGGAACAATGGGCGCTATTGCTGTTGTGCCGGGGTTCTTTGCGGCAGAATCATCCATCAGCTGGTGGGGGCCTAGAATGGCATCTCATGGTTTTGTTGTTATTACCATTGCAACAAATTCAATATTTGACCAACCAGCAAGTCGGTCAACGCAATTGGGCCGAGCGCTTGATCATGTAGTTAGTTTGAGTAACGGTTCAAGTAGTGCTATTTCGGGTATGGTTGATAGCTCACGTGTTGCTGCTATGGGGTGGTCAATGGGCGGTGGCGGTGCATTGCGTCTTGCTTCTGGCTCAAGACTGAG
>Ga0105350_10001226_pt1 | contig 16474 bp, 16 predicted proteins | sample EN1Hudsemesocosm_FD_83506 | JGI IMG/M metagenome (GOLD analysis project Ga0105350, IMG submission 83506) | Methane-oxidizing microbial communities from mesocosms in the Hudson Canyon - EN1E Hudson Canyon | ecosystem: Environmental > Aquatic > Marine > Cold seeps | place: Hudson Canyon... | reverse complement strand
GGTTGTTTGTAGGTGAGACACTTTTATTATGCAGTGATGGGCTTACTGGTGAATTAGCTGATGACGAAATATTTGCATCTTTCAAAAAAGAGAATGACTTAGAACTTATTGCTAACCACCTGATAGAAAAAGCATTGGAGCGGGGAGGTAGTGACAATATAACTATTGCATTGGTGTCATTAGATAAGTCATCTTGTGATGATATGAATTACACGCAGCCCTTGGCAGCCACAGTTTCTGACCCAATAAGCAATGCTGGTTCTGCTGCTAAGTTCGTAGTGTTCGGCATTATGGCAGCGTTGTTACTCGTTGCCGTTGCGCTTATTTTTATATGACAGGTAGTGTATAGGGAATGTATAAATGATAGATAGCCGTTATCAATATCTGGATAAAATTGGCGAAGGTGGTATGGCCACAGTTTATCGTGGGATTCAACGCTCGTTGAATCGCCCGGTTGCGATTAAGGTTCTTTCTGCAGAGCTCTCGGACAACCCTTCAATCATTAAGCGCTTTAAACGTGAATCATTAATTATTGCGCAGTTAAATCACCCTAATATTATTCATATAATCGATAAAGGAACCACCAGTTCTGGTCGCCCCGTTTTTATTATGGAGTTTGTTGAAGGGCAAACGCTGAGTGAAATAATTGCTGATGGAATTTTAACCTTTAATCGTAAAATTGATTTGCTTATTCAGGTCTGTAAGGGGCTTGGTTATGCTCACAAATTGGGGGTTATTCATCGTGATATTAAACCGGCCAATATTTTAATTGATGGTGAGGGCAATGCACGGTTATTGGATTTTGGTATTGCCTCCTTTTTTAAAGATAAACAAAGCGGAGATGATAAAGAAACAAAGCTAGTTATGGGAACGGAATCTTATATGGCACCAGAGCAGAAACTAGGTATTTCTGAGACCTCAGAGCTAAGTGACATTTATTCTCTAGGCGTGGTTATTTATGAATTACTCAGTGGTCAATTGCCTGTCAGTCCCGTGCGTCCTTTATCAGTCTTGGTTCCTGATGTGCCTGAAGAACTCAATACTCTAGTCATGCAATGTTTATCAGAGCATAAGGAAGACCGCCCTAGTACGGTTGAGGGGGTTAAAAATACCATCCTTAGAGTAATGCAAGGGCAGCATATTGGGAAAGATCAGCAAGAGCGGGCTGGAGAAGGCTTGGCCGCGATTCAGAATCGATTTGGGTTATTGGATGTTATTAGAGATGATAAACATGGCGCTGTTTATTTATATGAAGAGAAGTCGTCTAATAATCTATTAGTCATTAAGAAAAAAGTGGGAAGGGCATCAGGGCTTAAAGAGGCTAAATTACTCAGCCAGTTAAAACATCCTAATATTGCGAATATTTTGGGCACCTCAAATAAGCAGCATGTGTTTATTATTGTGATGGAATACATTGCAGGAGGAACATTACAAGATCGCCTGATAGAACCGATGTCTACCAGCTTCTTTTTGTCGATGGCCTGTCAGGTATGTGAAGGACTTGCTTTTGCGCATCGTAACCGTATTGTTCATGGAAATTTACGGCCCAGCAATATTCTTCTTACAACAAATTTGCAGCCACGCTTGTCTGACTTTGGTCTTGATGAGCATTATCTGGTGAACTCAGATAAACATAACTGGTATAGGCCTGATAACGAAGAGAACTCTGAGTTATTGGATATTTATTCTTTGGGTGCAGTCTTTTTTCATGCACTAACAGGGGCGCCTCCTGAGATGAGGAGAGGGGCTCTTGTACGTTCCAAAATATTTAATAGTTTAGATAGTGAATTTCAGGAACTATTGATTAGAATGCTAGAGAAAGACCCACTGTTAAGACCTCAAAGTGTAGAAGCTGTGCTGTCTGAGTTTCATATGATGGTGGAAGATCAAAAAACGGTTGTTAAATCTGCTTGGGGGAATGAGGCTAAACGTTCATCGGTAACAATGGACAGGAATAAAGTGACTAAGCCTTGGTTGCTTATCTTACTTGTATCAATTATTGCAGTATCAGTGACTCTTAATGTGTTGTTATTGACGGGGGATGTTGCGTTGATTAAGGAGATCGTAGGTTTATTTTTTTCAGGTTAGTATAATGAAAGGGATTGATTTTTTATTTAGGTCTACGATATTTTCTACGACGATTTATACCGATGAAAGCACGGAAAAGTGTATAACCAAACCCACAAAGGAACAGCGCGGCTACAGCCATTAATGAAATATTACTAGATAACGGATCAGTTGTATTAAATTGAAAGGCCGTTAGCACTTTAGACAGATGCTGAATAAAAAGGTAGGCCGAGACCATTCCACCCGCTATTGCTGAAATAAATTGGGTGAAGATGATGACAAGAGAAGGAATTGTTGCTGTGTGGTCACACTTATCGCAGACAAAAATATCTGTATATTCGGGCTCCCCTTCCTGATGAAGAGGGTTCATTTGGCCTTGCTTGCATTTAGTACAAGTGAAAATTGATTGGTATCGTCGGTTACTTTTTCGGGTTAACAGCAGTTCATTATTATCCACTCGGCGATTTTCCACTATAAGTTCAGTTCCAGTTTATTTTTAGTTTTTAAGCATGAAAGTGAATCTTCCTTGTTCAGCTAAATAGTGTCAAGTTAATGATGACGTTTAGTTTCTCGAATTTTTGTTATAAGTACGTGTTGATGAAATAGATTTACTTAAAAAAATAACAGGAATTATGCCCACTAAAACAATAATGAGAGCGGCAAGGGCGCTTTGCTCAAGTAGTTCGTCTGAGGCGAATTGGTATACATGAGTTGCGAGTGTTTCAAAATTAAACGGGCGAAGAATCAAGGTGGCAGGAAGTTCTTTCATGCAATCTACAAAAACTATCAGTGCCGCAGTGAGAATACCCCCACGAATAACCGGTAAATGAACTCTAAATAGGGTGCTTAGGTTATTGTGTCCTAAGGATCGAGACGCCATATCCATGCTAGGGGTTACTTTTGCCAGGCTAGACTCTACTGAACCTGCAGAGACTGCCAGAAAGCGAACGGTGTAAGCAAAGATGATAGCAAAGGTTGTACCGCTTAATAGCAGACCTGTAGATAGTCCAAAGTGCTGCCTGAAAATATCATCTACTGCATTATCAAATGCAGCAAAGGGAACAATAATTCCCACTGCAAGTACCGCACCAGGCATGGCATAACCTAAACCAGAAAAACGGACTAAAAAGCGGGTGATTCCTCCTGAGTTTAGTCGCTTGCTGTAAGCGAGCATGACACCCAGCACGATAGTGGTAATGGCTGCAATTACAGATAGCGTGAAACTATTGAGTGCATGGTTTAAAAAATTATTAGTCCAGCTTACTTCAAAATAATGATAGGCATAGTAGCCCAGTACCGTTATTGGAACGAGGAAGCCTGCTATAACGGGAAGGGCGCAGAAAAATAATGCGGCAGCCGCGCGTAAACCTGTTAGCTGAAATTGCTCTAAAGCGTGTCCCTGATTTTTCGACTCAAACTGTTTCTGTTTTCGTCGAGAGAAGCGCTCCATGTAAATAAGCGTGACAACAAAAATCAGCATTAAGCTGGCAATTTGTGCGGCGCCTCCAATATTGCCCATATTTAACCAAGTGTCATATAGGCCTGCGGTAAGCGTTCTAACTGCAAAGAAATCAACCGTACCAAAATCATTCAAGGTTTCCATTAACACTAAAGATAAACCCACTGCGATAGCCGGGCGAGCAACCGGTAGGGAAATTCGAAAAAAGCTTTGTAATGGCGTATGCCCTAAATTTCGACTGACAGAAAAGAGTGACATTGACTGCTCAAGAAAGGCGGACCTAGTCATAAGGTAAACATAAGGGTAGAGCACTAGTGACATCATCGTGATAGCGCCCCCCATGCTACGAATTTCCGGGAACCAGTAATCTTTAGAAGAATACCAGCCAAACAGTTCACGAAGCCCGCCTTGTACCAGGCCTGCATACTCTAGAAGATCTGTGTAAACGTATGCAATAACATAAGCAGGAACAGCAAACGGAAGAAGTAGAGCCCATTCTAATACTTTACGACCTGGGAACTTGCACATTGTAACAAGCCAGGCAGAGCCAACCCCCATAAATAGGCTGAGAGAGCCCACACCAAACATGAGTATCAGAGTGCTGGAAATATAACCGGGTAAAACGGTGCTTGCTAAGTGAGGCCAAATATTTTCTTCAGGATAAAGCGCAAGGTAAAAAACGGCCACAATAGGAAGACCAACCATAAAGGCGACGAATGACGCCGAAACGAACCAGGGGTTTCGAAAGAGTTTATTTAGCGATACTGCATCTGGATGGGCGGGTGTGTACATTAAAAGGCCGATGGTGATTAATTAGGTGCTCAGACTCAATTTAGTACTCGAGATTATAAGTACTAATTTTGAGCCTGAGCTGCGTACTTTAGTTATCAAAACCTGTTCTATCAACAAGTTTAACGGCTAATTTACGATATTTAGCAATATCTTTAAGAGGAAGTGAGTCTGATTTAAATTTCCCCCATGATGCGACTAAAGCAGAAGGTTCAACGTCTGCTTTAACAGGGTATTCAAAGTTTTGTTCTGCAAACATTTTTTGCGCCATAGGCTCTGATAAATAGTCCATAAGCTTAATTGCGTTTTCTTTGTTTGGGGCGCTCTGGGTTAGAGACATACCACTGATGTTAACGTGAGTCCCTCTGTCTCCCTGGTTTGGAAATACAATATTTACGGCACGAGCCCATGCTGACTGTTCTTTATCCATCAACATTTTTCCGTAATAATAGTTGTTGCCAATAGCAAGGTCACAAACACCTTCTTTTATAGCTTTAACCTGAGCTCGGTCATTACCTTGAGGTTTTTGAGCGAGATTATTTTTTACTGCTGAAAGCCATTGCTCTGTTTCAGCTTCGCCGTGGTGAGCAATCATTGATGCAATAAGCGCAACGTTATAAGGATGCTTACCACTTCGGGTACAGATTTTTCCTTTCCACTCAGGGTTTGCCAAATCTTCGTAGCTGGTGATAGCACCGTCTTTTACGCGTTCTTTAGATGCATAAATAACCCGTGCTCGTGTAGTTAGTGCGTACCATTGCCCTTCAGGGCCTTGATACTGGCTAGGAATATTTTTGTTGAGCGTAGCTGTTGTTACTCCTTGTACAACCTTAGCGTTAACCACTTCATCAAGACGACCAATATCAACAGTAAACACCAAGTCAGCAGGACTGTTTCTACCTTCGCGTTTTAAGCGTTCTGTTAGCCCTTTTTTTGCAAAGACTACATTAACTTTTATGCCTGTAGTTTCTGTGAAATTGTCGAAAATAGGTTGAATCAGAAAGGGTTGGCGGTATGAATATACATTTACTTCTTCAGATGCCTGACTTTGTGTTATTGATAAGACGCTTCCTATCATGACTAAAGTTGAGGGTATTAAGCGTTTAAGATTTAACATTTGGACACCTTTTTGAATGCGAACTGTAGTAAGAATGTGAATCATTCTCATTTACAGTGAGGCGTTTGTCAATAAATACTTATAAAAAGTCTTTTTTAGTTCGCTCATTCTAAGTGTAATGCTATCATTTAATTGTGATCTTAATCATTTGTGCGTGCTTAATATCTCAGGTTTTCAAGGATTTCAGGACAAAAAATAATAAATATGAGTAGAGATAAGAGAGACCATACAAGAACACTTTTAAATGCCCAGATAAAGGTAACCCATGATATTCTTGAGGAGGGCATTTTTTATGTTAGGGATATTTCCGATGGTGGCGTTTTTGTTATTGTCGGCGAAGCGAAATTTCCTACGTTGGGGAGTGTAGTAAAGGTACAAATGCAAGGCCTTCCATTTGAAGCACCCATTTTAGATATGGTGGTTGTGCGAAAAGGGGTGGATGGGTTCGGCTTGAGGTTTGTTTCTGATGACGCTTAAACAGAAAGTGTCTGATGTACTTGTTATTAAATTGAGTCGCACTTATGACTAAAACCGAGAAACTTTAATCTTTGAACTCTATCGCATTGTGATCAGTGTGGTCATAAATACTGCTTAAGTGTTTGTCTTTTAGCGTTATAATCCCCCCCTAAAAATACATAACACATGTGTTTTACATGTGAATATTTACCTATTAAGGCATGAGCATACATGAATAAGAACATGATTAAAGGCGCCTTCTGGCTTGTAGTGTTATTCAATATCACAGGCTGTGCGTCTTACTACTCTCACTATGGAAGCTTTTCGGCTCAAAACTCTCAGGGAGAAGATCGATTGTTTGTGGTTTCATGGCGAACTGCAGAGTACCCTTCTTGGGCTATTCAAGATAATAAGTCTACTGAGATATTGTTAGAGGCTCAATGTAGTGACAGAAAGTGGCAGCTTAACGATCTTGCCAGTGAGAAAAACCAATGCACCGAATTAAATGAAGGCATAGTTGCTTGTGGCGATCCTGTACTTGACCTCATGTTATCAGGTAAAAAATTACCAGATAACAATCAGGTTTGTATTTCTGTAAGTAATCCAAATGGTGCAAAAAACATTGCTGACATAGGTAATAGCATGTTGATTAAGGTGAGTTGTTTACCTAGGGTTGTAAGCCGTAAAGACGGAGACGACACTAAGAATATTGATTACCTTAAAGCCTCTGTTGTTCCTTATAGCGTATTCACCCGTAAAGTCGCGCGCTATAGCTTTAATGACAAGGCACCCGTTATGTCCGATAAAATATGTGACTCTGAATAAGTACGTTATTTGTTAAAAGAATACACAATATTTTAAGGCTGAAAGCTTATTTTGAAGCTAAACTTATTGTGAGCTAATTCACAACGTACTTTATGAAATACAAATGCAACGTCAGGTTACACTTGAGCACAAAACTGTAATTGTACCTTGTTCAATATTAGGCAAAATATGCACTATGAAAATTGTCTTTATTTTAATTGGGTGTTCGAGTGTTAAAGGGTGAATACAATGCTGGGTAATCAACAAAAAATACCCGTTAATCAACTTCAAGTTGGAATGTATATTTCTGACCTGGATCGTCCTTGGTGTGAAACGCCTTTTCCTATTCAAGGGTTTTATGTTCGAAGTGTGGCGGATGTTGAGTCCCTTGAGTCCTATTGTAAATATGTTTATGTTGATGTAGTACCTGCTAGCTCGCAAGAGATACACTCTCATGCGGTTGATGCAGGAGGGCGCCAAAAAGAGGGACATACTTCAAAGCAAAATATACTGAAATTACCGCCTTTAAAAATTCGAAATAAAGTTGAGTATCCCCCTGTTTCTTCACAAAAAATTGTAACATCGCTAAAAAAAGAAGTATCTAAAGCGGGTAAATTACAACGTAATGTCAGTTTGGCCTTAGCCTCTATTTACGAAACCATTCATTCCGGTGGCACACCCAGTTATAAAGAGGTTAATAAAGCGGCTGATGGCATGGTTGAAAGTGTTATTAGAAATCCTGACGCATTGGTATGGTTGGCGCGCGTTAATACTCACGATAATTTTACTTATCAACATGCAATAAGTTCATCTATTTGGGCTTTAGTTTTAGGTCGATACTTGGGGCTTGAAAAAGAGGTTCTTAAGCAGTTATCTACTTCGGTGCTTTTGTCTCAGGTGGGTAAGGCGAAATTACCTGCGGAGATTCTCGAAAATCAACATTCACTTAAAGCTGATGAGTTTGAGCAGTATAAAAAATATGTTGATTATAGTGTCGAAATTTTAGAGTCAGCTGAGAATATACCTCGCTCCACTATTGCTGTCGTTCAGAGTCATAGAGAAAGACATAATGGAACGGGCTTTCCTCATGGTGTAACGGGTGATCGAATTCCATTACTAGCTAAAATTGCCGGCTTAGTTGATGCCTACCAAGAGATGATTGAGCCAAGACAGGGTATTACTCCTTTACCTTCAGCCATGGCCGTTTCAAAACTATATGAAAGTCGTAATGTTGAATTTCAGGAAGAGTTAGTAGAGCATTTCATTAAAGCTATAGGTGTTTACCCAACGGGAACTTTGGTTGAATTAAATAACCAAGAGGTTGGCATTGTGCTTAATCATAATCCACAGCGAAGGTTGTGGCCCAAGGTAGTTGTTGTGCTTAATGAGGCCAAAAAGCCTCTGAAACAAGCCAAGGTAATTGACTTACTTGCCTATAATGAAGGTAAAGAAAAAAGGTGTTCGCTTAATATTACAGGAAGCTTGCCTGCAGGTTCTTTTGATATAGACCCTTCCAGTTATTTAATCTCTGGTGCGACAAGTCGCTGGAGTTGGCGGCACTTTAGTAGTTAACATTTTTATCAATATCATTTTGTAGGATCGTTTTATATGGCCAGGCCTGTTTGTGAACAGTGTCTTAAAGCTAAGGCTGCTTGCATTTGTGTCTGGATCTCCCCCGTTCTCAATCAAACACGCATAGTGATACTTCAGCATCCTGATGAAACTAAAAAAGCATTAGGTACAGCTAGAATTGCGTCTTTATGTCTTGATTATGTTGAGTTGTGGGTTGGTGTCGATTTTTCGAATAAGCTTAAGAGTCTTATTTCTGATAACAAGTACTGTTTGGCGGTTCTATATCCATCTGATACGGCAATAAATGTAAGTGACTGGAGAGAAGGGCGCTATTTAGTCAACTCTCCTAGAGGTGCTGATACGTGTAGAACGCTTATTGTACTTGATGGAACCTGGCGCAACACCCGTGAAATAATGCTTTCAAATAAATTTCTCCAAGACCTGTTAAAAGTAAAGCTGAACCCTGGTAATGGGTCTGATTATCGAATACGCAAAGCACCTATGGCGGAGTCACTTTCCACCGTTGAAGCTATATCATTGTCGCTGAATATTTTAGAGCCTGAAACGCAGGTTGCCCCCATGTTGAATTGTTTTAAAAAGATGATTAATTACCAAATAGCGTGTATGGGTGAAGATGTCTATCGTCGAAACTATCTAGATAAACCTTATGATTAAGTTATGGGCTTGAAATTATCGCCATTGACCCAACATTACATTTCTTCCTACCCTCCAATAGTCAATTAATTATGAGCAACGCGCTAACCATCACCAACTTAACTAAAGTTTATGACAATGGATTTGAGGCGCTTAAAGGTGTGTCTCTTGTTGTTAAACCGGGGGATTTCTTTGCTCTGTTAGGTCCCAATGGCGCAGGAAAGTCTACAACACTGGGTATAGTTTCATCATTGGTTAATAAAACCGCCGGTAACGTGAAGGTTTTTGGCTATGATATTGAAACTGAATTGGTCAAGGCAAAAACTCAGTTAGGGGTCGTACCTCAGGAGTTTAATTTTAATCAGTTTGAAAAGGTATTTGATATTGTCGTTACTCAGGCTGGCTATTATGGCATCCCTGCTGTTGAAGCTAAAAAAAATGCAGAGAAATATCTAAAAAAACTAGGGCTTTGGGATAAGCGTGATGAAGCTGCAAGGCTTCTTTCCGGTGGAATGAAACGTAGGCTTATGATTGCCCGGGCATTAGTTCACGAACCTAAGTTATTAATTCTGGATGAGCCTACTGCTGGTGTTGATATTGAGTTGCGTCGCTCTATGTGGGAGTTTATGAGAGAGTTAAATGAGCAGCAAGGCACCACGATTATTTTAACGACACACTATCTTGAAGAGGCTGAAGCGCTTTGCCGAAATATCGCAATTATTGATCAAGGGCGAATCTTGGCAAATACTAGCAAAAAAGAATTGTTACAAAAGCTAAATGCTGAAACCTTCGTGTTAGATTTAAAAAAGCCCCTTGATATCGCACCAGAGCTTGGTGATTTTAAATGCCGGCTTAATCAAGATGGATGCTTAGAGGTCGATGTGGCTCAAGAGCAAGATATAAACACCTTATTTGCTCAGCTAAGCAAGCAATCTATTGAAGTTATGAGTATGAGGGCCTCTTCAAGTCGACTTGAAGAATTATTTATTCGTATCGTCGAGGGGGAAGAGTAAATGGGCTTTAATAAAACACTCATAGCTTTTCAAACCATTGTTGTAAAAGAAATTCGTCGTTTTATGCGCATTTGGGTGCAAACTTTATTACCTCCTGCTATTACGATGACGCTTTATTTCGTCATTTTTGGAAATTTAATAGGCCCTCGAATTGGAGAGATGAATGGCCATAGATATATGGACTTTATCGTTCCTGGTTTGATTATGATGTCTGTCATCACCAACTCATATGCTAATGTAGTTTCATCTTTCTTTGGTATGAAATTTCAGCGCAGTATTGAAGAGTTAGTTGTCTCTCCTGTACCTAACTGGGTAATTCTTACGGGTTATGTTACCGGCGGCGTTGTTCGTGGTTTGGCTGTTGGTTTAATTGTTACTTTATTATCTTTGGGTTTTACTGATTTGCAGGTGCACAGTCCTCTGATTATGTTTGTGGTGGCACTGTTAACGGCAATATTATTTTCGCTGGGTGGATTTATTAATGCCATGTTTGCAACAAAGTTTGATGATATCTCAATCGTCCCAACCTTTATTCTTACACCATTAACCTATCTTGGGGGGGTATTTTATTCTATTAGTTTATTGCCAGAGTTCTGGCAGACGGTTTCTTTAGCTAACCCCATTCTTTATATAGTGAATGCATTCCGCTTTGGTATATTAGGTGTCACGGATATTGATGTAGGGGTCGCGTTTATGATGATTATCGGGTTTACTGTCGCTCTTTTTTGCGTTTCTCTTAACTTGCTGAATAAAGGTAAGGGTATTCGTAGTTAATCTTTTTTTTAAATATTATCACTTGTTCCTTTTGTCATCCTCGCGAAGGCGGGGATCCAGTGTTTTGACATAGTATAGAGTCATGGATTCCCGCCTTCGCGGGAATGACTGAATTTTTGCTTATGTTTTGTTCGGAATTTTTAGGTAATTCAAATTATGTCAGATTTAAATAATACCTTACTAGGTCAAAGCACTGATTATGTTGATCAGTATTCACCTGAATTATTATATCCTTTACCACGTAAGGTGAAGCGTGATGAGCTGGGGGTAAGCGAGCAGAGTCTTCCATTCAGCGGGGTAGATTACTGGAATAGTTATGAGCTTTCTTGGTTAAGTTCATCAGGTAAGCCTCAAGTGGCTATTGCTGAATTTTCTTTTCCTTGTGATTCTAAAAATATTATTGAATCAAAGTCTTTTAAGCTTTATTTGAATTCATTAAATCAAACGGTCTTTGATTCTAAAGAGAAGCTTGAAAAAATATTAGTTGATGACTTAAGTAAGGTTGCAGAGAGTAAGGTAGGGGTTAATATTGTTCCTACTGGGCAAGCGCTCGATATAAATTCAGGCGCTGAAGATCGAATTCTGATTGATGACTTAGAGTTGGATTCGTTTCAATATGAGGTCGATCCAACGTTGCTTTCCAATGCTAAAGGAGGGGGTGTTCAGGAAAAATTAGTATCGCACTTGCTCAAAACGAACTGCCCGGTTACAGGGCAACCAGATTGGGCCTCTGTGTTAATAGATTATTCTGGAGAGGCTATTAGTCATGAAGGGCTGCTTCGATATATTGTATCTTACAGGAATCATCAAGATTTCCATGAGCAGTGCGTTGAGCGTATATTTATGGATATTATGGCGCAATGTAAGCCTGACCGTTTAACTGTGTATGCGCGTTATACTCGTCGGGGAGGGTTAGATATTAATCCTTTGCGATCAAGCGAATCTTGTTATGCAGGAAATACTCGTTTAACTCGACAGTAAATAATTTGGGGTCAGAGTAAAGTTTTACTCTGACCCCAAATTATTTACTCGTCCTCAGCGTCAGAATCTTTAAGCTTTTGAGCGGCGGAAACCAGAGCCCGAACAATCTGATCTTTTTCTTCAGCGCCAATCTTCCCTGTATCTAGGTACATAGCAAACCCTGTTGTTTCGTGCTCCATAAAACTTTGGTTTGCTCCCATTTCACGTCGGAAATCTACAACCTCATAAATAGGGACTGATCGAGAGAATCCTTTAACGGTTATCTCACCTTTGTCTCTGCACATTATTGTATCTTTTACTTGAGAAAAGGTTTCATAGGAAACTAAAATCTCACCGGGTTCAGCAAGGCTTTCCAGGCGACTGGCCAGGTTTACTTCTTTGCCAATAATGGTGTAATCCATTCGGTTTTCTGCACCAAAATTACCTACCGTACAATAACCTGTGCTTATCCCCATTCTTATTTCCAAGGGGGTTCTAACACCTTGGCTCTGCCATTTTTGACGCAGTATTTTCATACGCTTGCGCATATCAATGCCCATGGCTACGCAGGCTAGTGTGTCTTCTTTAGTGCCTCGACTGGTAGGGTCGCCAAAGAAAATCATAATGCTATCGCCCACGAACTTGTCTATAGTGCCACCGTATTTGAGTGCGATCTGAGACATTTCGTTAAAATAAGTATTTAGAAGTTCAGTTAAACTCTCGGGTTCCATTTCCTCAGAAAGCTCAGTAAAGCCTTTAATATCTGAAAAGAATACCGCTAATTTTTTACGCTGAGTTTCAAGCCTTACATCCCGCTCACCCGTAAAGATAGACTGCCATACTTGAGGGGAAAGATACTTTGCTAGTTTATGAGAGAGGGTGATTGATTGTTCTCTTTGGTTCTGTATTTGTGATTTTGCATGCACTAGCGCTTTTGCTTGCCTGTGTGTGTAGTAAGCCATGATGCAAATATAAATACCGCTGCTGATTCCCGATACAACGCTCACTGAAAAGGGTGTTGGAGGAGCCAGCTTTACTCCGAAATAAAGAGTAGCTAATGAGATACTAATTAACCACGCTATATTACCGTAAACCCAACTTTTCATCCCTCCGACAATAATAAAACTGAAGTTAAGCATCAATATAAAAAATAAGGTAGGTATCAGGCTAAAATCGAGCAATACTATAGTCGGCCCTAAGACTGCAGCATCAATTATAAGAATATTATTTCGAACGATAGGGTTGCGCTGTTTATTGAAGTACCTCATTGTAAAGTAAAGAAGGTGAGGCCAGAGCATGGTGCCAGGTATTAGCCAGATAAGGCTCGGGTCGAAATGGCCTGCTAATATCCCTGAAACAATAATCGATGCAGCCGCCAGATAAGCCAAGACTCGGGCGTTGTAGTCTGGCATAGGGGGGATAGCAATGGGCTTTCTTTGTTTGCTTTCTCTGGTCTTTTTATTTGTAATTGTCATTTAATTCATTATTGTAATTATGCTTAAAGGGGGGTACCCCGTTTGTATAAAACCTGTATAAACGTATCTTATTGATATTTGCCATACTTTGCCAGTACTGTACTGTAGTTTAACCACAAGCCAGCAACGAATAACTTATAGGTAAATGATGACTCATCCTGTTACAGCGTTTATGTTACAGCGTAATTCTACGCCAAGTCTTTCTGCTCCAGCACCCAGCGGAGCAGTATTAGATTCTATCTTTCAAGCTGCGCTGCGTGCGCCTGACCATGGAAGGCTTAGGCCGTGGCGTTATCTCATTATTGAAGGTGATTCACTTAATAAGTTAGGTGACCTTTTTGCGGAGAGTTCTAAGGCGAGCGATTCGAGTTTGTCTCTAGAGCAAGAAAAAAAGTTTCGTAAGATGCCTTTAAGAGCGCCTATGGTTATTGTGGCTATTGCAAAAGTTCAATCTCACCATAAAATTCCTGAAATAGAACAAACGGTTTCTCTAGGTGTTGGTGTAGGATATTTGCTCCTTGCATTACAGGCAGAGGGTTTTGGTGGAATGTGGAGAACAGGGCCGCTTGCTTATAATAAAGGCGTTCATAAAGGCCTGGGTTTAGCCGAGGGGGAGCACATTGTAGGCTTCCTTTATGCAGGAACACCTGAAGGTAAATCCAAGTCGGTACCACAGAATGATATGAATGATTTTGTTACACGTTGGGCATAAAGCCCAGCGCCCTCCCTTAGTTAATCTTTATTACCGCCTTCTGTTTAGCCTTAGCAAACCATCCCTTCTAAGCCGGTAACGCATTGCCGTAAATTTGGCGCTATATTTCTATATCACATAAAAATATTTATAAAACAATATGTTATATAGTTGGCACTTCTATTGCTTTATTAATATTAATTGGTTTTTTGTGGTCATGATTTACCGTTTTAAATTTGGTTAGTGGAGCAGTTATGGCAATTTCATTTGATAACGCATTAGGTATACATGAGCAGGCATTAAATGTTCGTGTAAAACGTGCAGAAATTTTAGCAAACAATTTAGCTAATGCCGATACGCCAGGTTTTAAGGCCAGGGATCTGGATTTTAAAGCCGCTCTTAATAAGCAAATGGGGAGTGCTCAGAATGGTATGGAAATGGCGATGTCTAATACCAACTCAAAGCATATCAGCACACGAGGTGAGTCTAGTGAGGCGCTTCTTTATAAGAATCCCACTCAGCCGTCAATCGATGGTAATACGGTAGATACTCAGCAGGAAATGGCTGCATACATGAAAAACGCAATGGATTATCAAGCCAGCTTTCAGTTTTTAAACGGAAAGTTTAAAGCACTTACCGGTGCCATAAGGGGTGAATAAACATGTCACTTAATCGTATTTTTGATATTGCTGGTTCAGCGATGTCAGCTCAGTCTATCCGTTTAAATACTGTTGCTAGTAATATTGCTAACGCAGACACAGCAAGCAGCAGCACGGATGAAGTTTATCGAGCAAGAAAGCCTGTTTTTGCAGCTATTCAGCAATCTGTAATGAATAATGGTTTTAATACTGCTTTCACTGATACGCCAGAGTCTCAAGGGGTTGAAGTGAAGGGGGTAGTTGAAAGTCAGGCGCCTTTAGATATGCGTTTTCAGCCAGATCACCCAATGGCTAATGATGATGGGTATGTCATGTATCCTAATGTGAATGTAGTAGAAGAGATGACGGATATGCTTTCTGCATCCAGAAGCTTTCAGACAAATGTTGACGTGATGGATGCAGCAAAAACCATGATGCAACGAATTTTAACCTTGGGTCAATAAATCAGCACACTCGAATTAGGAATAAAAGGAGTCAACTATGAGCGACTTTAACTCTGTATCGCCAACCAATGATGTGCTGAATCAGTTTTCACTGCAGGCACCTAATGCGCAGACTAAGGATGACCTTGGGAAAAATGAATTTATGGAGCTGATGATCGCTCAGCTTAATAATCAAAATCCTCTTGAACCTCAGGACAATGGCGCATTCATTGCGGAGTTGGCTCAATTCAGTTCACTTGAAGAGATACAGGGTTTAAACGCTACGGTGGAGGGGTTTACGTCTAGTTATCAGTCTACTCAGGCTTTACAGGCTTCATCAATGGTGGGTCGTTCAGTGTTAGTGAGTGCATCGACAGGGCCTACTTCAGTAGCAGGAACAATTGGCGGGGTTGTAGATCTGCCGGCTAGTACTTCCGACTTGAGAGTCTCTGTACTCAATTCATCGGGTGAGTTGGTCAACCAATATGAGATGGGGCAACAATTTGCCGGTCAGGTGTCTTTTTTGTGGGAAGGAACGAATAAGGCTGGAGAAAAAATGCCTGCCGGACAATACACGATAAAGGCTGAAGCCAGTTATGGTGGAAAAACAGAACAGGTAGGTACCATGCTTAGCGCCAATGTAGACAGTGTTTCTATTGGGAGTGATAGCTCTATTACCTTGAATTTGGCGGGTATGGGGGGGGTTCCCCTTAATGAAATCCGCCAAATTAATTAGATAAAATAAGTATTTATGACAGTAATAAAAGTAATTGCTTTAATTTTTTTTATAACAAAATACGAGGTGTTTCATGCCGTTTAATATTGCACTGAGTGGTTTACGAGCGGCTTCCACGGATTTGGAAGTGACAGGTAATAATATTGCCAACGCAAGTACGGTTGGTTTTAAGCAGTCGCGGACTGAGTTTGGTGATATATATTCCAATTCTTTTTTGGGTAGCACCGGAAATTCAGCGGGTGGGGGAGTTGAAGTACAGAATATTAGGCAGCTGTTTGATGGTGGAAACATTAGCGGTACTCAACGGGGGCTTGACCTTGCGATAGATGGCAATGGTTTTTATGTGTTGAGCGATGGTGGTGAAACGAAGTATTCCAGAGCAGGGCAGTTTGGTGTTGATAAAGACGGCTTTGTTGTTAATAACACTGGAATGAATCTTCAGGGATTTGAGGCTGATGAAGATGGTAATGTAGGGGGGATATTAACTGATATTCAGGTTGATAATAGTAGTCTTTCTCCCAGAAGAACGACGTTAGTTGACCCTACCTTAAACCTCGACTCTTCAGAATTAGTATTAGAGGAAAGAGGTACTCAATTAGCCGCGGGGGATGCAGGGCCTTCAGCGGGTGTAATCTCTGCCGGATTGCTAAACTCTTTTCCAGATGTTGATTGGAGTATAACTTATGGGGATGGGACTAGTGCTGGGATAACAACGCCTGCTGGTGCATCTGCTGGTGCTGTTGCTGCTTCTCTTTCTAGCCTAAACGGTGTTGATGCGTCAGCTTCAACGGATGCAACAATCCCGCAATCAACTTTTAATATGGCT
>Ga0105350_10001222_pt1 | contig 16513 bp, 11 predicted proteins | sample EN1Hudsemesocosm_FD_83506 | JGI IMG/M metagenome (GOLD analysis project Ga0105350, IMG submission 83506) | Methane-oxidizing microbial communities from mesocosms in the Hudson Canyon - EN1E Hudson Canyon | ecosystem: Environmental > Aquatic > Marine > Cold seeps | place: Hudson Canyon... | reverse complement strand
CAAGTTTACCCTCATTATTGGTGGCAGCTTTGGCGCAGGAAACTACGGCATGTGTGGCCGCGCTTATCACCCTCGATTTTTATGGATGTGGCCCAACGCTCGCATATCTGTCATGGGTGGCGAACAAGCAGCCGGCGTCTTAGCTCAGGTTAAAAAAGACAGCATGGCAAAAAGAGGTTTAGACTGGAGCGATGAAGACGAGCAAAACCTTAAGCAGCCCATCATTGAACAATTTGAAACACAAGCCAACCCCTACTACGCCAGTGCACGTTTATGGGACGACGGCATCATTGCACCAAGCGATACACGAAAGGTACTTGGCTTGGCGATTTCAGCCTCACTAAATGCCCCCATTGAAGAGACACGCTTTGGTGTATTCAGAATGTAAGGAAGCTCATGACATACTCAACTAAATTTTCGATTGAAAACAACGTTGCCACGATCACCTTGGATCAGGCAGATAAACATAATGCCTTTGATGACAGCATCATCGCTGAATTACGTGCGCACCTTAAAACCATTGTCGAAACGTCATCGGTGCGCGTGATGGTGATAAAAGCGGAAGGTAAGCATTTTTGTGCCGGGGCAGACCTGTCGTGGATGAAACGCATGGCAGACTTAAGCTATGAAGAAAATCAACAAGATGCACAGAATTTGGCAAGTTTGTTGGCGGAGCTGAATAGTCTGCCAATACCTAGTATTGCACGCGTACAAGGTGCCGCTTATGGTGGCGCTATTGGTTTAATCGCCTGTTGTGATATTGCTATTGCCAGTGACAATGCGCGCTTTTGTTTATCGGAAGTAAAGCTCGGTTTAGCACCTGCTACGATTGGCCCTTATGTTGTCAGTGCGATGGGCGCTCGCCAATGCCGTAAGCTGTTTTTAACCGCTGAATTATTTAATGCCGAGCAAGCTGAACGCTTTGGCCTAACACATCAGACGGTTGCCCTTGATGCACTCGATGAAAAGGTAGCATCGACCATAAGCCAGTTACTTAAGGCTGGGCCATTAGCGAGCCGGGCCGCCAAAAAGCTGATCGCCGATATCGAAAATAGTGAGGCAGATATGTCTGCCATGACCAGTGACCTGATTGCCCGCTTGCGCGTATCACCTGAAGGACAGGAAGGACTCAGTGCTTTCTTTCAAAAACGCATGCCTGCCTGGATTCAAGATAATGAATGATGCTGTAAATATAGTCGAAGTAGGCGCGAGAGATGGCTTGCAAAATGAAGCAAAAGCGGTTTCGGTAAACGATAAAGTCTCCTTGATTAACGCACTTTCAAATGCGGGTCTTAAACACATAGAAGCCGCCAGCTTTGTCTCGCCTAAGTGGGTACCTCAGATGGCTAGCAGTACAGAGGTACTGCAACAGATAGAGCGCAAAAAAGGCGTCATCTACTCAGCCTTAACTCCAAACCTAAAAGGCTTCCAATTAGCGATGGCTGCCAAGGCAGATCAGGTAGCAATATTCACCGCGGCATCAGAGTCTTTTTGCCAGAAAAACATTAATTGCTCCATTGCAGAAAGCATTGAACGCTTCACGCCAATTATTGCGGAAGCCAAGGCTAACAATATAAAGGTAAGAGCCTATGTATCATGCATATTAGGCTGCCCTTATGAAGGTAAAATAAGTGCGGAACAAGTAATAGCGGTGACTCAAACCTTGTTTGATCTTGGCTGTTATGAAGTGTCTCTAGGCGACACCATCGGCGTAGGTACAGCGCATCAAACGGTTAAGCTGTTATCCGAAATGCGTCAGCATTTTGATACTGCCAAATTAGCGCTACACTTTCATGATACCTATGGGCAGGCATTGGCAAATCAGTATGCCGCACTTGAACTTGGCTTTCGAACCTTTGATGCATCAGTGGCCGGTTTAGGCGGCTGCCCTTACGCAAAAGGAGCTTCTGGAAATGTTTCAACAGAAGACCTAGTCTATATGCTCCATGGCGCTGGTATGGAGACAGGCATTAATTTAGACACCTTGATTCAGGCGGGCAATGGTATTTGTAAGACCTTAAACAGAGCGAATCAATCTAAAGTAGCAAACGCACTCAGCTGCTAAATCCAAAGTGGAAAAAACACACCACTAACTCTTTTGGAAACACACATGAATACATGCTTATGGGAGCCTTCAAGCTCACGCAAAGATAACAGCCAGATGTATGCGTTTATGGCCTTTCTTGAACAGCATCAATCGTTCTCAGGAAAGGATTATCAGACACTTCACCAATGGTCAGTCGATAATAAAGAATTATTTTGGCAAGCGGTTTGGCAGTTTTTTAAGGTTAACGGCAGCGCAGGTGATCGCAACATTGAAAATGCCAGTGCCATGCCTGGAGCACGCTGGCTCCCTGAGGCAAAACTTAATTTTGCCGAGAACTTACTCTCATTCAGTCAACAAAACGCAGATAAAGCAGCAATAGTCGAACGAGGTGAACATGGTCGTCGAGAAGTCATCAGCTATCGCCAACTGCATGAACAAGTCGCTTATTTAAGCCAGTACCTGAAAGCACTTGGCGTTCAAAAAGGTGATTGTGTTGCCGGCTTTTTACCCAATAGTCAGTACAGTATTATTGCTATGCTCGCGACTGCCAGTCTAGGGGCAATCTGGAGTTCCTGTTCACCTGACTTTGGTTTTCAGGGAGTACAAGACCGTTTTTCACAGATCAAACCTAAAGTTTTACTGGCTTGTGACGGATATTATTATGCCGGAAAATGTATTAACTCTATGGAACGAGTGAATCAAATTAGCCAGAGCCTTGATAGCTTGGTGGCTACCATTATTGTCCCGTACTTAAATAACGACAGCAATAAAGCAGACAGGCAAACTGATTCAATCAAATCTAGCTACACCTTGTGGGAAACACTCTTTGAAGGTGAAGCGCCTAAACTGGTATTCGAAGCCATGCGCTTTGATGACCCCTTGTACGTCATGTATTCCTCCGGCACAACGGGCAAGCCAAAGTGTATTATTCATACCGTCGGCGGCACCTTACTACAGCATCTTAAAGAATTAGCCTTGCATACTGACGTCACAAGTAATTCTAATTTATTTTATTACACTACTTGCGGTTGGATGATGTGGAACTGGTTAGTCTCAGGGCTCGCATTAGGCGCCACCATTATCGTATTTGATGGATCGCCATTCCACCCGACACAAACGGTGTTATTTGACTTAATCGATGAAGAGAATATCGATATTTTTGGTGCCAGTGCCAAATATTATTCTGCTTGTGAAAAATATGACCTGAAACCAAAACAAAGCCATAAACTCGATTCACTCAACACCCTGTTATCGACAGGATCACCTTTAAGTCATGAAAGTTTCGCTTATCTTTACCAAGACGTAAAACAGGATATCTGCGTATCAAGTATCTCTGGGGGCACAGACATTATCTCTTGCTTTGCACTAGGCTGCCCTATCCTTCCGGTTTACCAAGGAGAATTGCAGTGCCTAGGCTTAGGCATGGACGTGCAATTTTGGGACGATAATGGCCAAGCATTAAACGAAGGTAAAGGCGAGTTAGTATGTAAAAGTAGTTTTCCATCTATGCCCAGCGGTTTTTGGAATGATGTAGATAACACCAAATATCAACAAGCTTACTTTGATCGATTTGATAATGTTTGGGCGCATGGTGATTATGGTGAGATCATTACTCATGTAGCAGTGGAGTCCGACCCCAAAAAAAATGGGGTTCGACCCCAGCAAAAAGGCGTCATCATTCACGGTCGATCTGACGCCGTACTCAACCCCGGTGGCGTTCGCATTGGTACTGCAGAAATTTATCGACAAGTAGAAAAAATTGATGCCGTATTTGAAACGATTGCCATTGGTCAACAATGGGAAGATGATGTTAGAGTAATTTTGTTTGTACGCTTACAAGACGGTATAAAGCTCGACGACATATTAGTAACGGCGATCAAACAAATAATTCGTCTGAATACAACACCTCGCCATGTACCCAGGAAAATAATACAAGTCGCCGATATTCCGCGCACATTAAGCGGAAAAATCGTTGAACTAGCGGTCAGAAAAATAGTCCACGGAGAGGAAGTCACCAATAAAGATGCACTAGCCAACCCGGATGCCTTAGACTTATTCAAAGACTTACCCGACTTACAAGAGAACTAGTATGCGATTGAGTAATAGCAATAATAGTGGTGTCCGACCTCGAAGCCAATGGGGTCCGACCCCGTTGCTAGTTTTATGTTTAGTTCTGATCTCAGCATATAGCCACGCCCAACAAGCGAGTGACGAGTATGCCCCTGAAAGTGGGCAGGCAATACCTCATCAACGGAGTTCGACTCCTGCGCAACTCGGGGTCGGACCCCAGCTAGCTACTGAGTTCATCGTTAGTGCCGCTAACCCCCTAGCCTCAAAAGCCGCATTTGATGTATTAAAAACAGGCGGTAATGCCATTGATGCAATGGTGACCCTACAAACGGTTTTAAGTTTAGTCGAACCCCAATCTTCCGGACTAGGTGGCGGTTCCTTTTTACTTTATTACGATGCAAAAACACAGAAACTAACTACCTTTGATGCCCGTGAAACGGCACCCTTAAAGGCACCATTAGATTTATTTATGCAAGACAAAGAAACCCCGATGAGCTTCTTTGATGCTGTCGTCGGCGGCAGGGCCGTTGGTACGCCAGGTACCGTGAAATTATTATGGAATTTGCACCATCGCTTAGGATCTCTTCAGTGGCCTAATTTATTACTGCCGGCCATCAAACTAGCCCAACAAGGTTTTATCGTTTCACCTCGCATGGCGAATGCTGTAGCGAAAGACAAATACTTGATGCGTGACCCAACTACCCGACTCTATTTTTATCCTAATGGCAAAGTTATAGAAGCGGGTGACGTTTTAAAAAATCCTGAACTAGTCCGAACACTCAATGCACTGGCAGAGCACGGCGGCGATTATTTTTATAATTCATTTATCAGTCAGTCCATCATTGACAAAGTACAAGGCCATTCGAATAAAGGCTATTTGTCTCAAGAAGATTTTAGTCAATATAAGGTCATTGAACGTGAAGCCGTCTGTGCACCTTATCGAAAATATGACGTTTGTGGAATGGGGCCTCCCAGCTCTGGTGCGATCACCGTTTCGCAAACACTGGGCATACTAGAAAATTTTGAAATATCAAAGTACGATCCACTAAAAGCACCAGCCTGGAATCTGATTGCCGAGGCTTCTCGTTTAGCCTTTTCCGACAGAGGATTATATATAGCGGACCCTGACTATGTTTCAATACCCAAAGGTTTGCTCTCGAAAACCTATTTAGCAAAACGCGCCCAACTGATACAGCCGAATAAAGCAGCAAAAGAATTTAGCCCGGGCCAACCCTCTCCGATGGTGACAACTCGTTTTGAACAAGGTCGTTCACCTGAGCAAGATTCAACCAGCCATTTTGTCATTGTTGATCGTGAAGGCAACATCGTGTCGATGACCAGTTCAATCGAAAATGGTTTTGGCTCACGCCTGATGACTAATGGATTTTTGTTGAATAACCAACTAACCGACTTTTCATTTACCGCTGCTGATAAAAATGGCAAACAAATCGCAAATCGAGTTGAAGCAGGTAAACGCCCGCGCTCATCTATGGCTCCGACCATCGTATTCGAAAATAACAAACCCTATATCGCACTTGGCTCACCCGGCGGGTCACGTATTATCAATTACATCAGCAATGCATTAATCGCAGTTATCGACTGGAAACTTAGTTTACAACAAGCATTTGACCTACCTCACATCACCAATCGTTTTGGTACAATGAGCCTCGAAGCCGACACTCACGCCAGCAGACTTGAGACTAAGTTTCAAGCAATGGGCTATAAAACCAGTGTTCGCAATTTAAACTCAGGTTTACAGGGCGTACTATTTTCCAAAAAAGGCATGGTCGGTGCAGCAGATAAACGACGCGAAGGGTTGGTGTTGGGTAAGTGAGGTTTCCAGGAAAGTTGGGAGTTAGGTGGTAAAAATTAAAGATGATTCACCACCGAGGAAGATGAGGAGCTTCGCTCTGCACAGAGAAAAGACAGAACTAATCTTTAGAAATACACTTTCCAGTTCACTAGTGTCTTAATCTAGAAATCTCTTCTCGGTGAAACGCGCAGCGTCTCTGTGCCCTCGGCGGTAAAAGAGTGTTAGGACTGCCCCTTGTTTCTGCCGGTTTAATATTTTTCTTTTTCCAAATTTATGTTATTGTCCGCGGCCATTTTTTTCTTAAGAAGGGCTTGGCATGTTTTCAGGTTTTGACTACGGTACATCAAATTGTGCCATCGGTGTTTCTGACAATGAATCGACAGTCAAATTATTATCTTTGGAACAAGGCCAAGCCTTTATTCCTTCCACACTCTATGCCTTTGAGCGTGAACTTATTTGCGAGTTTGTCGCACAACAAATCAAAAATGAAACCTTAAAAAACCAATACATCAATACAAGGCAAGCGCGCTTAATACAAGCCCAACGCATGCGCCATGAACATGATATACGTGCCGACGAGCAAATCCTGTTTTTTGGCCATCAGGCATTTGAACAATATATGGAAATGCCGACTGAAGGGTATTTCATCAAATCACCAAAATCTTTTTTAGGGGCCAGTGGTTTACGTCCCGAATTCGTGCAGTTTTTTGAAGATATTGTCACCGCTATGATGCAAAACATCAAAAGCAAAGCCGATACAGCACTAGGTGAAGAAATAACGCAAACCGTCATCGGCAGACCAGTTAATTTCCAAGGGCTTAATTCTGAAAAAAGTAACCAACAAGCAATCGAGATCCTCAGCTGCGCCGCAAAAAGAGCCGGTTTCAAAGAGGTAGAGTTTCTGTTTGAACCCATCGCTGCCGGTTTAGATTTTGAAGCCAAGTTGACTGATGATAGAACCGTGTTAGTCGTCGACATTGGCGGTGGCACGAGTGATTGCGCCATGGTGAGAATGGGCCCCGATTATCGAGATAATGCAGAACGAAAATCCGATTTCCTAGGACATACAGGTGAACGGATTGGCGGGAATGATTTAGATATTCAATTAGCCGGAAAACAGTTAATGCCACTTTTTGGCATGCGCTCAACGCTAAATAATGGTCGCCCAATGCCGACGCAAACCTTTTGGGATGCTGTCACCACGAACGACGCGGGTGCACAAGCCGACTATAACAGCCAAGCCACCAGTACCCTGCTACAACAACTAATATTAGAAACCGGCGAGCCTGAGAAGCTTAAACGTTTTATTAAACTTAGGCATTCAAAAGAAAATCATCGCATTGTCAGATTAGCCGAAACGATTAAAATCGCCCTTTCGGATGTAGATCGGCAACTTACCTCAATGGATCATTACGAAGCAGGTCTGGAAAGTAACATTACACAAGATCAACTGGCTGATGCAATTAATGCCCCTTTAGAAAAAATGACCAAGTTAATGAAAGAAGCGGTAGCACAAGCCGGTACCCGGCCCGATATCATTTACATCACCGGTGGCTCAGCCAAGTCTAAGGTATTACAACAGGCGATCAAACAAACCTTCGGGGATATCAAAATTGTCGACGGCGACCACTTTGGTAGTGTCGCCGCTGGTTTAACCCGCTGGGCAAAGAAGATTTATTCTTGAGATTTGGGGTGAGACCCGAATGGCACTCGAATGGCACTTACTTTAGCCCGTCATCCTCGCGCAGGCGGGGATCCATTTTGACTTATATCCAGTGTTCATCATGGATTCCCGCCTGCGCGTGAAAGACAAAAATCATTATTTTCTCTTAAGTAAGTGCCATTCGGGTCAGACCCCGAGTGAAGAGGTAAGTCTTCCCCCGAGTGTCGGGGTCTGACCCCGTCGATATTATAGCTTGTTAAGACTTACGACGAGCTAAAAGCAAACCCATAAGCCCTAAAGAAAACAGCGCCATATTTCCAGGTTCGGAAACAGCCGTAGCTTGCAAGGCCAAATCATCAAAGCGCAATGCGCCCGGGCCGGGATCAAGAAGTGGATTTAGATGGCCATTGGTTAATTCAACAGAAAGGGTGTTAAGCCCCTCAATAAAATAATCGGAAACCGCAAACTGGGTCAAACTTCGAAAGGCGCCATAACCAAAACTGAGTGAGTTGCCGGTATCAAAGCCATTCAGAAAAATAGAGCCATAATTATCCGCACCCCATAGACCAGAAATACTGGCCGTAGACGCATCGTAGCCAGTTAAGTCAAAACTTGTTGAATAAGTGTAAGTGGTTGCCGAATTTGTTTCATTGCCCCCATTTTGGTTGACGGAAACCCATGAAGAGTCAACATCATTAGCGGCATAAGCGGGGTGCTTATATGTCACGGCACTCTGGCCATCAACCTCCCAGTGGGCATCAACACCACCGTTAGCTGCCAGCGCATTTTTATTTGCATCTAGGCCGGTATTATAAAGCTGGCCAACGATATTAGACGCTGAATTATCAATGATTATCATGCCTGCATGTGTAAACGTACTTACACCCGCTACCAGTGCAATTGAAAGGACACCTTTACCAAACACCTTTCTCATCTACTTCTCCTAAAATGACTTAATATCCAAATTCTGAGTAGATTATAGGTTGAAGAAATTCAATAAACCTGCCTGTTTGGTGTCAGCGCGTATAGCGTCAGTATCACTATGTAAAACTGGTGTGAAATACTATGAAATTCTGAGGTGGAAGGACAAATGGGCGGGGCAGAGACTCAAAGTGAGGAGTTTAGCCTACCCTCGATAGTCGAAAGTAGGCTGCGAGAGAATCAGCGGCTAAGCCCTGCTAATTCCCTCAATTTATATTAAGGGGATTGAAATGTGCCTAACCAAGTATCATTCAGAATGGGCGCTTCTAGAAATGATGAATGCATCGCATTTGGCCCTACTGCCAACATACCGTGTAAATTTTCACCCCAACAGGCAACTGTTTTATCCTGCAGGACTGCACAAGCTCCGGTTCCATTAAAGCTCGCAGTTTTAATACTGCCACTTGGCAAGCCGTTTTGAAGCGTAAAATACCCTTCAAACCAATAAGCTACAGGTGTGGATGTACCATACATACCCGCCGTATTTCCACTACTCCCATCCCCATAACATCTAACATCACCCGCACCATTAAGCCCACAAACCACTGCTACAGGTGAATTCATCAGTGTTGTAATACCTGTTAATGCAGGATTCACATCGACTCTGTTTCCATCAGTATTGGAAGCATAACTCCAACAAACCACATCGCCGTCTACGTATAATCCGCAATCACTTTGTATTTCGACCACTTCTTCAAGTTCAACATATGAAAAAGTTGATACATCCCAGTTTACAATGCTAGCTGCAACAGTGTCACCCGCCTGCCAACAGCCTACTTTTCCAGATGCCCTGAGTGCGCATTGATTGTCCACTTGAACAAAGGCATCCCCTTCATTTTGAACAAAATATGTTGTAGCACTATAATCTGAATTCAAACAACCTACGTTTCCATTCGCCATAACATAGCAACCACCACTGTTACTAAGTGAAACTACATCTGAGGCTAATTGCGTTAGGGTATCATTATTCAATCGGAATAAATTTCCGCTTTCATCAAGTGCCAATAGAATGTCCATTTTCATCGTAATATCCGCAATATTAGATAATACATCAACAACTTTTGGAACGAGATGCTGCGCATCATCATCATAATCCCCCCAACAAGAAACACTACCGTCTTCACTCAAAGCGCATGTATCTCCGGTGAATAAAATGGGCTGCCATTCAGACACCGCCACTTTCTTGATGTTTGTTAAATTCGGCATAGCCATCGCCATTGGGGAATTGTAACTAGACCGTCTACCCAGTGCTTTCGTAGATGGTGGCATCAATAGCCCGCCAAGAACTATTGGATATTCACGTCCATTGACGGGAGTTGAACAACGAACACCACCACCGACTTCAACAAAACACCAACCATATTCATTATTGGTAGATACACTCAAAATCGTTGACATTGCATTTATTTCATCCCACCACTCAGCGGTATATGCAGGGTGCGTTCCCCAACAAGTTAAATTGCCTACTGTATTAGCTGAACAAACAATATCATCTGGTTTACTCAGCGAAATTGATCCCACTAGTCCACCTGTTGAATGAATTTCTACTGGACTAGAAGCAACCTGGCCAGATCCAATCCCCATGAAATCAGAGTTAGAATTTTGCCCCCAACATTTAGCATTACCATTATCTAAAACAGCGCAACCCGTTAAACCATTATAAGATAAAGAGACTGCATTATTTATGCCCGACACTATCACGGGAGACGTTGCATCAACCGTTGTACCGTTTCCGAGTTGACCCACTTCATTTGTACCAATGCATTGAATTTGGCCATCGGTTCTTAAGGCGCATACGTTATCACCAAAAGTAGACAATTCAAGGTCAATAACATTTTCAAAACCATCCAGTGTAGTAGGTAGATTAGTGCTGAGATAAGCGTTAGTTGTAACAAAATTCTCATGATCTAAAGGCGGTACCAACCAACATTTAACAGACATGTCAGTCATGACTGCACACGTTTTATTAACCATGCTACCTAACGGTCCAGTAGTCGCAAGACCCTGAGTTCCTGTGCTAACACTGACGGCGCCTAATGTGTTTGGAATGGTAACATCCGTGTCTTTTACAGTATTGCCATGCTGATCAGAATAAAAACCTGCATAATGGTTACCACCAAGACAATGTACATTGGTATTCGTATCAATATAACAGTTGTGTAGACTCATTCCGCTCGAAATCGCTATGGCTGAATCTGCAGGAGTAACCGCATAAGCGGTGGGTATATTCATTGCTTTACTATTCTGACCTAACTCCTGATATGTTTCTGGTATAGCGCCGTCAAGTCGCCACCCCCAGCAACTTACTTGTCCATTTTCGAGAAGTGCACAACGGCTCTGACCACCCTCACCACCCAATGCGCTTACCTGAATTGCATTGTAAGTTAAAAAATAACTTTCTTTTTCATGCCCTGATATTAGGACATCAAGTTTTTGCACACCATTATCTAATACAGGTGCTAAAAAACGAATTTCATGATCAGACTGAGAAATTAATGACACTGTTTGTTCGTTCACTTGAATCGTAGCATTAGATAAATTATCTCCCGATAACTTTAACTCAGTTCCCGGAGCGACCGAACGCGGCCAGATAGACCATAGATTGCCTGTTTCAAATTGACTAAAACAATTTAGGGTACTTGCAATAACCTCATTATCAACAGAGGTAGTTCCAGATGAATCGCTGACCTCACACGCAAAACCAGGTGCAGTATTTTCTACTTCTATTTGATAATTGGTACCACTCAACAAAACAGGTGAAAACAAAAGTTCTTTAGTTTCGCCTGGCTCTGAAATAGATATCGATTCCAAGTCAATCAAGGTACCCGTCAAATCTTCAACCTGTAATTTAACGTCGGTATACATATAGCCGTAGTGAAACGCATTCCCTGTTGGAAATAACGTGCCACCTGTAGCGCCCGCAGCCGCAGAAGCTGCACCAGGAGAACCTGGCCCAGGACCACCTGGGTTACCCGAAGCACTCGTTGCCGCTCCCGTACCTGCAGAACCTGTACCTGCAGCCGCACCACCTGAACCTACCCCTGCAGACCCTGTTCCAGCAGCACCACCGGCACCTGCACCGCCGCCACCGCCACCGCCAGCGAAAGCGTAGGTACTCGAAATAATTACGGCTATGAAGAAATATAGAATTTTCATGTGTTAATATCCTTATTCAAAAAGTTGTTGTTTTTGCAAGATACCCCCTTAATACTTCAGCCATTAACAGCAACGCTCAGTAACAACAATACATTCTCGCTAGCAAATAGTAGCACTATAGTTATAAGAAAATTGAGACTTAGAACACAATAGCTGTAGCATAAATAACGGTAAAATTACTTCGCTTGGGTCAGCCCCCCTGAATATTCACATAGTTGTTTTTTATGCCTTTGATAAACGGATTATCCCGACCTTACGAGCTACTGATACGTCTTCTTTTGGCAAGCAGTTCAGTTGTTATTTTATATTTAGCCATGCCTGGCGGAAGCTTTCCTTTATTGACTTGGGTCGCCTTAGTACCTGCTGGCCTTGCTATCGCAAAACTGCCTGCTCGATATTCAGCTGCTTTGTTATATTTATATGCCGTCAGCGGGTACTTAGTAACGATCAATTGGTTGATACCTGCCCTCGTTAAATTTACCCACATGAATTCATTTTTCGCGTTCTTGATCTTGCTTACTTTCTGCCTGATTCTTGCCATCCCCTATGCGATTATTGGCGGGTTGATTGGCTATAAAAACTGGTTAGACAAACCCTTTGGTATTGTTTTTATCAGTGCGGCCTATACCGTTGTACTTGTTTGTTTTCCGACCGTCATTCCTATTAATCATGCGCATTGTCTTTATCAATTCCCGATATTTTTACAAGTATTAGACCTTGGTGGCGTGCCTGCTATTTTGTTTGTAGTCGTCTTTGTAAATTGGCAAATTGTCAAAGCGATAGTCTCTTTTAAATCATCCTCAAACACTTCTATTTATGCACTATTAAGAGGCGCTGCGTTGCTGGCTATTATCTGTCTTTATGGTGCTTTTCAAATTGATCAAATTGAGCGCAGTACTAAAGAACAGGGTCATAGTTTGAAGGTGGGTATGATTCAACCCTACCTACTTCGGGAGGATTCATTAGACCGACTGTATAGCATGTCGTTAAAGTTAGTGAGAGATAATCCAGAGATTGATTTATTAGTATGGCCAGAGTTCCCAACGGCATTTTCCTATGTCGAGAACGCCCAGGATAAATACAAAATCAATCGACTTATTAAACTAATCAAAAAGCCAATATTGCTTGTATCAGGCTATATTTACGAAACGCCGCCAGTCCCAACAAAAAAAGAACCTCATTACTATAATACCGCTCAGTTGATCGATGAAAATGCAGTTTTACAAGATAGTTATGCCAAGCAAATTTTAGTGCCATTTTTTGAATACCTTCCAGCAGAAGAGCGTTACCCATTTTTAAGAGACTTTTTCCCTGGGGCGCTATTTTATATACCGGGTGAAGAATTCACGCTATTCGATTTAAATGCCGACACGCATATTATCCCGTTGATTTGTTATGAAACCGTTTTCCCAAAGATGACTCAAACGTTTGTAGAATTAGGCGGCAATATAATTATTAATTTAACTAACGATGTTTGGTTTGGTGATTCCAGAGGCTCAGCCTCACATTTTGCTGTTGGCCTGTTTAGGTCAATAGAACATCGCGTACCTTGGATTCGCGCTACAAATTCAGGGGTAAGCGGTGTAGCCAAAGCAACGGGAGAAATTATTGACGGCAGCACAACGCCTTTATTTGAAACAGCCACACGTGTATTTGAAGTAGGAATCCCGCCTGAGCGAAGTATTTATTCTCGTTACGGCGATGTATTTCTTTATGGCTTAGTGTTGGTTCTTTTGTTTGGGCTGTTTAAAGATAAGTTTTGGCGTGTTTTGGGGCAAAGTCGAGCAGACCGCAAAACTTAATTCCCCTCCTATCGCCTGGTAGAACCTACACGGAACCTGGGATTTGACCCCAAATCAAAACTTCTAAATGATAAGATTCACTTCATACAGTAATTTTTTAATACTTTGTCGACTATCCATCACCAATAATACAATAACTTTTTGCTGCGACTAATCAACTCGGTAAATAGCCATGTTGTGGTTATCTATAATCAACTGACGGTAATCACCTATACCAAGTTGTATCAAGCGATCACAAACTGGGCCTAAGAAGGGATCTTTAGTTAACTTTTTTAAGATACTTTGCCGAATCAAAACACGTAAAAAGCAGCATCAATGCTACGCGCTGTATTATTCACACTTATCTCAGCAAGATTCAGGAGTTTCAACAGGCAATTGATTCTTACTGGTATTGATAATCATCGTGATTTTGCACAACAAATTTAGCTTTACCATTTTGAGTGACTAAAAGAGGTTCTTCGACCGACAACTTATTGGCATTCTCTTTGAGATAGGTAAGCGTTGCAGTTTCCATAAACAAATCCTTTATCGGCCTAGATTTAGACCGATCTTATAAGTTTTAAATAATCATTGATATACTCTTGGATCAAACGCCATACGATAAAACAAAGCAGGATTAAGAATGCCTTTCGGTCAGCTAATTCGAGAAAATCATAATTATCACCCAGCTTTCTGTGAAGAAAATATTTGGCATTTATGCCAACAGCCCTCACTTCTAAACAGTTATGTTGTGTTCATTGTCAGCAAGGGTGAAGCATTCCCGATGCTGCATCAACAAGCTTCTGAGCACCCATTAACACCCATATTTTGGGATTACCATGTGGTGTTATTGCACTTATCTAAAGAACAGCCTAAAGAACAGTCTGAAAAAAATAAAACCAAACAAAATAAGATAATTGATTTTGATACCAGTCTAGGGTTTTGTACCGACATTGCGACTTATTTTAAAGAGTCTTTTGTGGAAGAGCGCTTTCTGACAGACGAGGAAGTGCCTTTATTTAGATTAGTGCCTGCAAAAGAGTTTGTTGCTTCATTTTGTTCTGATCGAAGTCATATGCAGTCGCCATTAGGTTGGCTTGCTCCGCCGCCTACTTGGCCGCTGATTGGAAATTCGAAAAATAATTTGTCTGACTTTATTGAAGCTAGTGAAAATGGGGTTGGTGAGTTGCTTAGTTATGATGCGGTGTTAGAGCGCTTCTCCTGTTCGCCACATGAATCGCGGCAGTAAGTAACGGGGTCAGGCAGTTTGGTATATTCAATTTCTATAGCGCCATTACCTGCGACAAAACCAACGCCTACACCATACGATAAACCCGCTTCATCATCCGAAATCTTAGCGCCTTGAAACTCCATCTCAAAATCGATTTTTACCACACCTACTCGTGCCTTCCCGTAGGTATCACCTTTAGATTTAAACGCTGCAAATACACCGAGATAATCAGTCGATAATTTAACACCACCACCTATATCATCATCTTTAATTGTCGTTGAATATTGCCCTTCAAAAGTAACAAATTCGCTAATTGAACGACCTAACGATATTTCCAAAGTCCCCAGATCTGCATATTCAGAAGAAACAGCACCGTATTTAAGTCCCGCATATAACCCTTCTGCAAAACCACTCACTGGGAAAAAAAATAAAATGGATAAAATAATACTGAGATACGTCCTCATTTTGTAGCGCCTATTTTTAAATACTAATTTCATATCGGAAAGCTTATATGAAATTCAAAAACGGTATAGTACTTATAAAGACATTATTAGCAATATAAAATTACTAATTTACCTATAATTGTTAACGGTTTCTCAAACCTGAATATAGTCCTCTGCAAGCCCTCTGGGGTCAGACCCTAATGGCACTTACTTAAGAGAAAATAATGATTTTTGTCTTTCCCGCGCAGGCGGGAACCCATGATGAATACTGGACATAAGTCAAAATGGATCCCCGCCTGCGCGAGGATGACGAGCTAAAGTAAGTGTCATTCGGGTCAGACCCGAATGACACTAAGTTAAGGCTTAATTCCGGATTTTCAGTCATTCCCGCGCAGGCGGGAATCCATGGTATTACGAAGCACTAGAGCTTATGGATCCCCCTCTTGCGCGAGGATGACGGGCTAAAGTAAGTGTCATTCGGGTCAGCCCCCCAAAGAAGAGGTAAGTCACCCCTCGAGAGCGGGGGTCTGACCCCAGCTCACAAGCTCAAGCTCATGCACTTTCCAAGCTAAACTCAAAACTACTACCCTTGCCTAGTTCGCTGGTGACGCTTATTTGCGCATGATGTAATTCAACAATTCGTTTGGTGATGGCTAAGCCTAGACCACTATGGGTTCTACCGCCTTGTGCGCTATTGCTGCCACGAAAGTGCGCGTCGAAGATATGCGCTATATCTTGTTCTGGAATACCGCATCCATTGTCTTTCACTTCTATGCGTATATCGTCTTCTTGTTTCAGCATATTTATCGAGACTTCTCCGCCTTCTTGACTATGTCGAATGGCATTTTCGAGTAAGTTGGTGAATACATTTTCCATCTTCTCTACATTGGCGATGGCAATAATGGAGGGGTCTTTGGGTTGTAGGTCGAGGGTGATCGATTTCTTATCCGCTTCTATGCCGAGTTTCTGAATCACGTCTTGAGCCAGTTCGGCAATGGAGACCGGTTCTAGATTCAATTGGGCATTTTCGGCATCCAAATGGGCGAGTTCAAATAGCTGTTCTACCAAGCGGCTAATATGCTGGGCATTATCCATGGCGACCTGTATTAGCTCAGCGCCTTCTTCTGGGTTTAGGTCTCGCTGCTTGAGCTGCCAGGTTTCTAGATATCCTTGAAGTGCTGAGAGCGGTGTTCTTAGGTCATGTGAGACATACGATACTAATTCTCGGCGTAACTCATCGGTAGTTTTTACCTTTTCATATTGCTGCTTGAGCGTGGCGGCCATTTCATTAAACGTTGTACCTAAACGATGGATCTCATCGGCAGAGT
>Ga0105350_10001221_pt1 | contig 16515 bp, 15 predicted proteins | sample EN1Hudsemesocosm_FD_83506 | JGI IMG/M metagenome (GOLD analysis project Ga0105350, IMG submission 83506) | Methane-oxidizing microbial communities from mesocosms in the Hudson Canyon - EN1E Hudson Canyon | ecosystem: Environmental > Aquatic > Marine > Cold seeps | place: Hudson Canyon... | reverse complement strand
TACAGAATACATTTTATTAGGAATTGATTCAGCGGAAACACATTATCCTTTAGAAAAGACAATTATTAACTTTAAAGAAAACGGCCAACATGATATTGTCAAAGAATTTTTATTCAAACCACCACAATACAACGATACAATCATTGAGAATATCTACAGAGCGAACAATGTAATTATTTCTAAAATTGAAAAAGAACATCCACTTTCTGATTCAGAGCACAACAATATTTTAACCTTGCCCACCAATTATTTAATCTGTTTTTTAAACGGGTATTTAGAAGCTACAGAGCAACTAAAAAAAGCAAAGACCTACCTTAAAAATTTAGACGATAAGACAACCTATATAAAATACAAAGAAGCTTTGCGTATTATTAGAAAAGTGAAGTATCATTAAAAAATAGTTTTAACAGCTTTTTACAAAACTTTTCAAGGTAGCTAATAATTCTGTGTTGTTTTCAATATGAGACATATGTCCGCTGGGAAAAATAACAATTTCTGAGTGTGTTTGTTTCGCTTCTAAGAGAGAGGATTCAACATTTAAAACAGGATCTTTTTGACCTATAATGATTAACTTTTTAAAATTATTTTCTTCTAAAATATTAGTGGTATTCGGTCTAATTCTCATGCCTTCTTGCGCAGCAATATATCCTTGGATAGGGGTTTGTAAAGCTTCCTTTAAAGCCGATTCCATTTCGTTTTTAAACCTTGTTCTACTTTGCTCTCCAAATAAATTGGTAAAAGACATTCTTACCATATTTTCAAAGTTATTTTGAATCAATTTATTTGCCCGAACTCTTAATTTTTTTCGCTCTTCATCATCTTCATTTGAAGTTGAATTTACGAGACATAATCCCTTTATTTTAGTAGGGTTTACTTTTGCAAGCGCCAAAGAAACGTATCCTCCTAAAGAATGACCTACCAAAATATATTTTCTAATTTTTAAGTGTTTTAAAACAGCTTCAACAGTTTTTGCAAGTAATTCCATAGAATGTACAAAGCCTAAACAATCAGATTTTCCATGACCTAATAAATCAATAGTAATAATCCTGTTTCTTTTGGAAAGTTCTGGAACAAGGTTTTTCCACATGGTTGAGTTTTCTAAAAAACCATGAATTAACACCACTGCAGTTCCCTTTCCAAATTCAGAAAAAGAAACTTTAGCATTTTTAAAAGTTATTGATTTTTGCATCACACAAAAATATGTATATTTCGAGCACAAAGACAAGAATTAACATGAACAAAACAAAAGAAATTTGGATTGCAGGGTTTGCACTTTTTTCACTCTTTTTTGGAGCGGGAAATTTAATTTTACCACCCACATTAGGGGCAAAAGCAGGCTTAGATTGGTGGATTGTGGTGTTGGGTTTTGTCTTAACCGCAGTAGCAATTCCTATTTTAGCCATTTTTGCACACGCAAAATTACAAGGAACTTTATATGATTTTGGAAAGAAAGTCTCTCCGGTTTTTAGTACCGTGTATTGTTTGCTAATTTATTTAATTGCTGTAGCAATCCCATCACCAAGAACCGCAGCTGTTACCCATGAAATGACCGTGCAGCCATTTTTTGAAACCACGCCACTTTTAACAAGTGTTCTTTATTTTATGTTGGTCTTTATTTTTGCTATAAATCGTTCAAAAGTTATCGGTTTAATCGGTAAGTTTTTAACACCAATTATTGTTTTAATTTTATTAATAATAATAGGAATTGCCGTTTTTACTTCTCCAGGAACTATGCATCCAACCAATTTTAAAACACCTTTTGTAGACGGTATATTAGAAGGATATCAAACTTTTGATGCTATTGGAGGGGTAGTAATTGGCGCAGTAATTATTATTTCATTAAACTACAGTAGTCACACAACTTTTGAAGCCAAAAGAAATCTCATTAGAAAAGCAGGTTTTATTGCTGGATTGGGGTTACTACTTATTTATGGAGGTTTAATTTTAAGTGGATCTTTATTTTCATCAACATTTGCAGAAGGAGCTTCAAGAACAGCAATTTTATCAGGTTTAAGTTCACAAACCTTAGGTGGTTTAGGAACTACTTTTTTAAGTGTTTTGGTTGCCTTAGCATGCTTTACAACGGCTGTTGGCATTGTAACTGGTACCGCAGATTACATCAAAGGAATTTGTAACGATTCTAAAATAGTATATATTGTTACGGCTGCAATTGCTTCTATAACTGGGATCATTGTAGGGAGTTATAAAGTAGATTTTATCATCACCATCGCAGTTCCTGCATTAATGTTCTTATATCCAATAACCATAGTACTGATTTTGCTAAATATTGTACCAGATAAATACGCAACAAAATTGGTTTTTAGAGGTGTCGTTTTAGTGACGTTTATTTTTAGTATTCCAGATTTTTTAGGATTTATTATTCCCAGAGAACAGCTAACAGGTATTAAAAGTTTCATTCCTTTAGCAGAGGATAGTTTGGGTTGGGTGTTGCCTGCTTTATTAGCTTTTATATTATTGAATTTAATTAAAAAAAAATAAACTCACTCTTCACAAAACCCATCAACCAATTCAACCTCATCTAAAGTTTTCCAAACTTTATGTGTGAATTCTTTAGGAGAAAAGGTAAATAGAATAACTGTCTTTTTACTTTTCTTACAATAATTCCTTTCTATTTTAACGTTTAAAGTAAATCGTTTGTTGGTTGCAAAACGATCATAAGTAGCTACTTTTCCTTCAAAAAAAGTAGTAGATTTCTTTCTTTTAATTTTAGTAATTGTTGCAGAGGCTCTTCGTTTTTTACCAGAAAGAAAGTTTTTTTTGGATAAAAAGAAAGAAAAAGAAGAGGTGTTTAAAGAAAAAGCAACAACTTTAGGTAGTTTTCAGTTTTATCCACACCAAAGTAAGTTAGTAAAAAAAGCAATTGAAATTGGTTTGTCTAAAAAAGAATGCGAGTTGTTAGAAATTTTTGTTGCCAATATGAATCAAGTTTTAAAAAGAGAAGAACTTACTAAAAAAGTTTGGGAAGATAATGGTGTAATAGTCAGAAGAAGTTTAGATACATATATTTCTAAATTGCGTAAAAAGTTAAAAGAAGACCACGCTATTCAGTTAATAAATGTGCACGGAATTGGTTATAAATTAAAAATACAGTCTAAGTTCAGTCGTTAAATAACGTTAATAAGCAGATGATTGTGTTTTTTAAAAAATAAATGAGTTATTTTTGTTTTTCAAAATAGATAAAAAAAGTTGTTAAATTACTATTCATATCCACACACGACATCTACAGAATGGGTAACTTTTGTTCACGGAGCTGGAGGAAGTAGTTCTATTTGGTATAAACAAGTACGTGATTTTAAAAAACATTTTAATGTGTTAATTTTAGATTTACGTGGTCATGGAAATAGCAAACCAAAATTAAAAGATTCTTTCAACCCAAAATATACTTTCGATTCTATTACAAATGATATCGTTGAGGTTATTGAACATTTAAAGATTGAAAAATCACACTTTATTGGTATTTCTTTAGGAACCATTTTGATTCGAAATCTTGCAGAGAAAAAGCCAGCAATGGTGCAAAGTATGATTATGGGAGGTGCTATTATTAAATTGAATTTTCGTTCGCAAGTTTTAATGAAAGTTGGAAATATCTTCAAGTCTGTGATTCCTTATATGCTATTGTATAAACTCTTTGCATTTATTATTATGCCAAAGAAGAATCATAAAAAATCGAGATTATTGTTTGTAAACGAAGCAAAGAAACTATATCAGAAAGAATTTTTACGTTGGTTTAAATTAACCTCAGAAATAAAACCTCTTTTGCGTTTTTTTAGAGCAAAAGACATTAATATACCTACCCTCTATGTTATGGGTGCAGAAGATCACTTGTTTTTACCTTCTATAAAAAATATAGTTTCTAAACACCTAACTTCTTCGTTGTTTGTGGTAGATAATTGTGGTCATGTTGTTAATGTAGAGCAGCCAGTAATGTTTAATACACAAACTATTAAATTCATCACATCTTTAGCATAAATTGCTTTTTTGTTTTTAACAATAGTTAGATTTAGATTCGCTTTTTAATAATTTATTTCAAAATTTAACCTTGCATAATTTCTTCAATTTCATCAGCTTCAATAGGAATGTTTCCCATTAAATTAAAAGGAGTTCCTTTTTCTTGAATTACAACATCATCCTCTAAACGAATTCCGAAACCTTCCTTAGGAATGTAAATTCCAGGTTCTACAGTAAATACATTATTCGCATGCATAGGTTCGTGTAAAAGGCCATAATCATGTGTGTCTAAACCAATATGATGACTCGTTCCATGCATAAAATATTTTTTGTAAGCAGGCCAATTTTTATCTTCATTTTGAATATCGGCTTTGTCTAATAATCCTAAATGTAGTAATTCAGAGGTCATTAGCTTTCCAACTTCTACATGATATTCTTTCCACAAAGTTCCTGGAAGTAACATTTTTGTTGCTTCATTTTTAACACGGTTAACTGCATTGTAAACAGCTTTTTGTCTGTCAGAAAATTGACCAGAAACAGGAATAGTTCTTGTTAAATCACTTTTGAAATTTGAGTATTCTGCAGCGATATCTAAGAGAATTAAATCGCCATTTTTACATTGTTGGTTGTTTTCAATATAATGCAATACATTGGCGTTATTACCACTTGCAATAATGGGAGTATAGGCAAAACCTTTTGAGCGGTTTTTTACAAATTCATGAATTAATTCAGCTTCAATTTCATATTCCCAAACACCGGGCTTTACAAAATCTAAAATTCTTCGAAATCCCTTTTCGGTGATATTACATGCCTGTTGCATTAAATCGATTTCAATTGGGTCTTTTACAGATCGCAAGCGTTGTAAAATAGGATTGCTTTTTGCTACAGAGTGCGCAGGATATTTTGCGAGCAACCATTTTGTAAAACGGTCTTCACGGGTTTCTGTTTCTACATTTGCTCGGTAATGCTCGTTGGTATTTATGTAAAAAGTATCTGCATAACTGCACATTTCAAAGACCACTTTTTCTAGATCTTGCAGCCAGTGTACATTTTTAATTCCGCTCGTTTTAAAACCAGCCTCTTTGGTTAGTTTTTCCCCTTCCCAAACAGCAATATGATCGTTAGTTTCTCTTACAAATAAAATTTCTCGTAATTTTTCATTCGGACAATCCGGGAATAGCACTAAGACACTTTCTTCTTGATCTACACCTGATAAATAAAACAGATCTCTGTGTTGCTCAAAGGGCATGGTACTATCTGCACTGATAGGATATATATCATTAGAGTTAAAAAAAGCAATACTTTTTGGCTTCATTTTTGAAGTAAAGTTTTTGCGATTTTTTATAAAAAGGTCTGAATTTATAGGTTGATATTTCATGCTAATCGAAATTTAGAATACAAATGTAGCAATTATATAATCAACAAAAAACCATCCTAATACCGTTTCTTTTTAGCTGCTCCAGTTCTTCCTCTTCCCGAGTTAGAGCCAGAAGTTTTATTTCCTTTAAAATGGGGTTTTCTTTTTATGTTATTTCCACCAGAGGACCCACCTTTATTTTTCTTCCCAAAAGAACCTTTACTTTGAGAAGCTGCTCTTTTTGGAGGAACAGTGTCTGTTGGTTCAAAACCTTCTATAATAATAGATTTTAATTTTTCTTTTAGTAACTTTTCTATTTCACTTTGATATTCACTCTCTTCACTACAGACTAAAGAAATAGCTTCTCCAGCAGCACCTGCCCTTCCTGTTCTACCAATTCTATGCACATAATCTTCAGGTACATTTGGCAATTCAAAATTTATTACATGAGGTAATAATGGAATATCTAAACCACGAGCAGCAATATCTGTTGCTACTAAAATTTTAATGCTATTGTCTTTGAAGTTTCTTAATGCTTTTGTTCTAGCTCCTTGACTTTTATTTCCATGAATAGCTGCTGCAGAAATTCCAGCTTTTATTAATTTTTCTGTAAGTTTATTAGCACCATGTTTTGTTCTTGTAAAAATTAAAACTTGACTCCAATTATTATCTTTTATTAGTTTAATTGTAAACTCAGTTTTTTTCTTTTTGTCAACCTTATAAACGATGTGTGTAACTTTTTTTGCAGTTGAATTTTGTGGCGCAGTTTCAACAGAAACAGGATTTTTTAAAATACCGGATGCTAGCTTTTTAATATCATTAGAGAACGTTGCAGAAAACATCAAGTTTTGTCGCTTTGAAGGCATAAAACTTATGATTTTATTAATATCTCTAACAAAACCCATATCTAACATTCTATCAGCTTCGTCTAGAATTAACACCTCAATTCTTCTAAAAGAAAGCGCTTTTCTATCATGTAAATCTAACAATCTACCTGGGGTTGCAACTAAAATGTCTATGCCGTTCTTTAATGTTGAGATTTGTGGTTTTGCATTAACACCACCGAAAATTACTGTAGATTTTATATTTACATACTTGCTATACTCTCTAATATTGTCATGAACTTGTGCAGCTAATTCTCTTGTTGGTGTTAAAACCAAAGCTCTTAGAGGTCTATATTTTGGGTGTTTTGTTTCTGATAAATGTTGTAATACAGGCAAAGTAAAACCAGCAGTTTTGCCTGTTCCTGTTTGTGCGGAAGCTAAAATATCTTTACCTTCTAAAATATGTGGAATTGCTTTTTCTTGAATTGGAGACGGTTTGGTGTATCCTTTTTCTTCAACTGCTTTTACCAATGCCGGAGATAAACCTAAATCTGAAAATGTCATAATTGTTATTTAAGAAATAGAATATATTTCACTATTTCTGAATTTCGACAAATATACATTGATTTCTATTGGTGATGTTCCATTTTACACATAATAAAAAAACCACATAATTTAAGTAGTTTTTTTATTATGGAAATTAATTTTATTTCTTCATCATGCCTTTAACAACACCTATTATTGTCATTAAAACTCCACCTCCAACACCTCCTTCAGCAACGTTGCCAAGAATACCCATTAAATCCATTTCTCCACCACCTAAATTCATCCCTAGCATCCCTAGAAGCTGACTTCCAAGGCCGCCGCCAAGAATCCCAATCACAGAATTCCACAAAGGTCCCATAGAGTACTTACTTAATAATTTTCCTGCAGCATTTCCCCCTAAAGCACCACTTATTAAACTGATAATTAATTCCATCTTTTTTGTTTTTTTAGTTAATTAACTCTAATCTAAGAAGTTAATTCTAAAAAAACAAAAGACGTTGATAACTTTATAGATATAAACAAATTCAAAAGAGTGTTAATTTTTTTGCTTTTATCTCTAGTTGTAGTACTTTCATCATCTTAAAATCAAATAATTATGAGAACGTTATTAACAATAGCTATTTTACTTTTCATTTTTTCTGACAGTATTTTGGCGCAGAAGAAAGCAACATCTGCAAATAGTATCATAAATTCATTAAAAGAGAAAGAATTGCTAGGCAATAATTCTTTGGTTAAAAATATTGCGTTTACAAACATTGGCCCAACAATAATGAGTGGTCGTGTTGTTGATATCGATGTAAACCCAAACAATTCAACTGAATTTTATGTTGGCTATGCTTCTGGTGGTCTTTGGTATACAAATAACAATGGAACATCTTTTAAACCGGTCTTTGACAATGCTCCAACACAAAATATAGGTGATTTTGCTGTCGATTGGAAAAATGGAACATTGTGGGTAGGCACTGGAGAAAATAATTCTTCACGGTCCAGTTATGCAGGCATTGGTATTTTAAAATCTACAGATAATGGTAAAAATTGGACCAATGTAGGTTTGTTCGATTCACATCATATCGGTAAAATTCTAATCAATCCAAACAATCCAAATGAAGTTATTGTTGGAGTTTTAGGGCATTTATATTCTAAAAATAAACAAAGAGGAATTTACAAAACTAATAATGCTGGAAAAACCTGGACAAAATCATTATTTATTGATGAAAATACAGGAATTATAGATGTTGCTCAAGCACCAAGTAATTTTAATATTTTGTATGCTGCTTCTTGGGAAAGAACAAGAAAAGCATGGAATTTTGACGGCAATGGTAAAAATTCTGCAATATATAAAAGTACAGATGCAGGAACTTCATGGAAAAAAATTTCTGATAATAGTGGTTTTCCTAACGGAGCGGGTGTTGGTAGAATTGGTTTGGCTGTTTTTAATGAAAATACAGTCTATGTTCTTCATGATAGTCAATTTAGGAGGAAACAAAGTGGAGATAGAGTTGATAATTCCTCTAATGATTTGACCAAAGAAGATTTTAAAGTTATGTCTGAAAAAACATTCTTATCTCTGACAGATAAAAAATTAAATAACTATTTAAAAACAAATGGTTTTCAAGAAAAATACAGAGCAGAAAATGTAAAACAAATGGTTCGTTCTGGGTCTATAAAACCAATAGATTTAGCAAAATACTTAGAAAATGCAAATTCATTGTTATTCGATACACCTGTTATTGGTGCAGAAGTTTTTAAAACTACAAATGGCGGAAGATCTTGGCAAAAAACACATCAAGGAAATATAGATGGTTTGTACTTTTCTTACGGATACTATTTTGGTGAAATAAGAGTAGACCCTCAAGATGAAAAAGCAATTTACATTCTTGGAGTCCCTATTTTAAAATCCAAAGATGCAGGGAAAACATTTACATCTATTAGTAAAGAAAATGTACATTCAGACCACCAAACATTGTGGATAAACCCTAAAAAACAAGGTCATTTAATAGATGGAAATGATGGGGGATTAAATCTTTCATATGACGATGGAGAAAACTGGACCAAATTAAACGACCCTGCAGTTGGTCAATTTTATTCAGTGTATGCAGACAATCAAAAACCATACAAAGTTTATGGAGGTCTTCAAGACAACGGGGTTTGGGTTGGAAATAACAATGCAAGAATTGACAAACGTTGGCAACAATCAGGGCAAAATCCTTATGAGTCAATTATGGGAGGAGACGGAATGCAAGTTCAAGTAGATCACAGAAACCCTAATATTGTTTATACGGGGTATCAATTTGGAAATTATTACAGAATTGATAGAGCCACAGGAAAGAATAAATACATTCAGCCAAAACATACATTAGGCGAAAATCCGTATCGATTTAACTGGCAAACTCCAATCCATTTATCAACACACAACCAAGATATTTTATATCTAGGAGGAAATAAACTTCACCGTTCTTTAAACCGAGGGGATAGTTGGGAAACTATTTCAGACGATTTAACAACTGGAGGTAAAAAAGGAAATGTAGCATACGGAACATTGACTTCAATTTCTGAAAGTCCTTTTCAATTTGGATTAATTTATGCAGGTTCTGATGACGGGTTCATAAATTTAACCAAAAATGGGGGTGGAAGCTGGATGCGCATTTCTAATAATTTACCACAAAATTTATGGGTTTCTAGAGTTATTGCTTCTACTCACAAAAAAGAACGCGTTTATGTTGCTTTAAATGGGTATCGTTTTGACGATTTTACACCCTATGTTTATGTTTCTGATGACTATGGAGTAACCTGGAAAAACATAGGGAGCTCTATTCCCACTGCTGCCGTTAATGTCATTAAAGAAGATCCATTAAACGAAAATCTTTTATACGTTGGTACAGATAATGGTGTGTATGTTTCCCTTGATAAGGGGAGTTCTTGGCAAATATTTAGAAAAAACTTACCCAATGTAGCTGTACATGATTTGGTAATTCAGCCCACAGCAAAACATTTAATTATAGGGACTCATGGACGAAGCCTATACAAAGCTGATATTTCTCCATTACAAGAATTAACAAGTGAAATAGCATCAAAATCAGTTCACCTTTTTGCAATAGATAAAATAAAAAAAAATAGCAACTGGGGAAGTTCATGGACAACTTGGAGAGCGCCAAACCTTCCAAGAGTTACAATTCCTTTTTACGTTAATAAGGATAAAAAAGTAACCATTGATATTTTTTATGGAAATATTAAAGTAAACTCATTTTCTAAAGCTGCAGACAAAGGTTTTAATAGTGCAGGCTTCGATGTTTCTTTTTCTAAAAAAGGTAGAAAAGCGTATCTAAAAGAAAATAAAGATGCCACTATTTCTAAAGCTAACAATGATAAATATTACTTACCAAAAGGAGAATATACCGTTAGAATAGGTGAAGTGTCCTCTGTTTTAGAAGTAAAATAAGATGATAATCGGTTACAATAATTAAAAAACCGTACTTTTATACAATGAAAAAAATACTATTTTTTATTTTTATATTGTTTGTGAATGAACTGATTGCTCAATCTAATTTTGGTGATTTTTTGAATCTTTCTGGTCCCAAAAGAACTTGGGTGTTTTTTCATCCTTTTAAAGCAAAACTATCTTCAGAAGTTTCTAAAGAAACGAATAAAGTATCAGACTCTATTGCAAGAACTAATTTATTAGATGGTGATGGTTCTGGCGGACAAGTAGATGCTTTTAGACATGCGTATTGGATGGCTAGATTAAAACAAGAAATGGGTCATTCTGCAGCAGAATCTTTAGGGATAGCTCACGAAAAAGAAAATTATTTAACCTATAAGAAGATGGCGCTAGAAGAAGGTGTTGTTCCAGACAAAATATCTTCAGAAATGGATTTACACAATAATAATGAAGGTTTAAAATTAATTACTAAAAAAAGTAAAACATCTAGAAATAGTTTAATTTATAAAATTGTTAATGCAATCCATTTGGGGAAAATGAAGATTATAAAAAAGGATTCAAAAGGCAATTTTCTTACTTGTGACGGTGTGTTAATTTCTGAAAAATCCTTAAAAGGAAAATGGGTAAATAACAAGTGTTTAGTAGCATCAAACACAAAACAGTAATGTTTATTTATAACTATTCTAAATACTTATGAAAACGTTATAAAATCTTTGTTTTAAGAATACTTAAGCCGTATTTTTGCGCCAATTAATATAATTAAATCATACAATAATGGGGTTTTTCAAATCTTCAATTGGTAGAAAAGTGGCAATGGCACTTTCAGCATTTTTTCTTATGTTCTTCCTTTTGCAACATTTAGCAATCAATATTTTATCGGTACTTAATCCAGATTTATTCAATGAAGTATCTCACTTTATGGGTACAAATCCATTGGTTCAGTTTGCCTTACAGCCAATATTAATTTTTGCTGTTGTATTTCATTTTGTGATGGGTTTTATTTTAGAAATTAAAAACCGAAAAGCTAGTGGATCTGGGTATGCCAAAAATAATGGTGCTGCTAACTCTTCATGGTTTAGTAGAAACATGGTGATTAGCGGAATTACAATCTTAGCTTTTATAGTTTTACACTTTATCGATTTTTGGTTTCCAGAAATTAATACAAAATTTATTCAAGGAGATTGGTCTGGAACCATGGGAGGTATTGAAGGTTTTAGATATCATGAAGAGTTAGTCCATAAGTTTATGCACCCAGCAAGAGTAATTGCTTATGTTACTGCATTTATTTTCTTAGGATTACACCTTGCCCATGGATTTACGTCAGCATTTCAATCTGTTGGCGCCGCATCTCTAAGAAAGAAATTAGAGAAAGTAGGAATTGCTTATTCAACAATTGTTCCTTTCGGATTTATTTTTATAGCATTATATCATTTTTTTAACCATTAATCTTACACAATTATGGCTTTAGATTCAAAAGTACCAAAAGGTCCAATTAAAGATAAGTGGACAGATTATAAAAATAAAATTAACCTTGTAAATCCAGCAAATAAACGTCATATAGATGTGATTGTTGTAGGTACAGGTTTGGCAGGTGGTTCTGCTTCTGCAACGTTAGCAGAGTTGGGTTACAATGTAAAATCATTTGCATATCAAGATTCTCCAAGGAGAGCGCATTCAATTGCTGCGCAAGGAGGAATTAATGCAGCAAAAAATTACCAAGGAGATGGAGATTCTACCTACAGATTGTTTTACGATACTGTAAAGGGAGGAGATTACCGTTCACGTGAAGCAAACGTTTATAGATTGGCAGAGGTTTCTGCAAATATTATCGATCAATGTGTAGCTCAAGGAGTTCCTTTTGCTCGAGATTATGGTGGTTTGTTAGACAACCGTTCTTTTGGTGGGGTTTTAGTTTCTAGAACTTTTTATGCAAAAGGACAAACAGGTCAGCAATTATTGTTAGGAGCTTATTCTGCAATGAACAGACAAATTGCTCGTGGAAAGATTGAAATGTTCAATCGTCATGAAATGTTAGATGTTGTTGTTGTCGATGGAAAAGCTAGAGGAATAATTGCACGTAATTTAGTTACGGGAGAAATAGAGCGTCATTCAGCACATGCAGTAGTAATTGCTTCTGGTGGTTATGGAAATGTTTATTTCTTGTCTACCAATGCGATGGGCTCTAATGTTACAGCAGGATGGAAAGTACATAAAAAAGGAGCTTATTTTGCAAATCCATGTTATACGCAAATTCATCCAACATGCATTCCTCGTTCTGGAGACTACCAGTCAAAATTAACATTAATGTCTGAATCGTTAAGAAACGATGGTAGAATTTGGGTTCCAAAGAATTTAGAGGATGTTTTAGCCATTAGAGAAGGAAGAAAAAAACCAACAGAATTAACAGAAGATCAAAGAGATTATTACTTAGAAAGAAGGTATCCTGCATTTGGTAATTTAGTTCCACGTGATGTTGCTTCTAGGGCGGCAAAAGAGCGTTGTGATGCTGGTTATGGAGTGAATGCAACAGGAGAAGCAGTGTATTTAGATTTTGCTGCATCTTTTGAGCGTTATGGTTCAGAGCAAGCTAAGATTCATAATATTTCAAATCCTTCAGAAGCAAAGATTAAAGAGTTAGGACAAGAAATTGTAAAGGCTAAGTATGGGAATTTATTTCAGATGTACGAGAAAATTGTAGACGAGAATCCATATGAAACACCAATGATGATTTATCCTGCAGTGCACTATACAATGGGAGGTGTTTGGGTTGATTATAATTTAATGACCACCATTCCTGGTTGTTATGCAATTGGAGAAGCAAATTTCTCTGATCATGGAGCAAATAGATTAGGAGCCTCAGCATTAATGCAAGGGTTGGCAGATGGTTATTTTGTATTGCCTTATACGATTGGTGATTATTTAGCAGACGATATTAGAACTGGAAAAATTTCTACTGAAAGTCCAGAGTTTGAAGCTGCAGAAAAAGAAGTAACAGATAGAATTGAATTCTTTATCAATAACAATGGAAACCACTCCGTAGATTACTACCACAAAAAATTAGGAAAAATTATGTGGGATAAATGTGGAATGTCTCGGAATCTGGAAGGTTTAAAAACAGCCATTGAAGAAATCTCTCTATTAAGAAAAGATTTCTGGCAGAACGTAAATGTTCCCGGAACGAGTTCAGAATATAATGAGCAATTAGCGAAAGCAGGTAGAGTTGCAGATTTCCTCGAATTAGGAGAGTTATTTGCAAAAGATGCTTTGGTAAGAGAAGAATCTGCTGGAGGGCATTTTAGAGAAGAGCACCAAACAGCAGACGGTGAAGCGAAAAGAATTAAAGATTTTCAGTTTGTTTCAGCTTGGGAATACAAAGGGGAACCAAAAGATGCTGTTTTACATAAAGAAGAATTGACTTACGACAATATAGAAGTTAAAGAAAGAAGTTATAAATAAGATAGTTTATGGTTGAAACGTGTTAGCTCCTATAAATAGGACGTAACAAGGAACAACTAAAAAGCAAAAACTAAATAAAATGAACTTAACACTTAAGATTTGGCGTCAAATAGATGCAAAGGACAAAGGGAAAATGGTTGATTACAAGGTTACTAAAATTTCAGAAAGCATGTCTTTCCTTGAAATGATGGATGTTTTGAATGAGCAGTTGGTTAATTCTGGTGAACAACCAGTAGCTTTTGATCATGACTGTAGAGAAGGGATTTGTGGGATGTGTTCTATGTATATTAACGGTGAAGCACATGGACCTGATAGAGGTGTAACCACATGTCAATTACACATGAGAATGTTTAAGGACGGCGATACAATAACCATCGAGCCTTGGAGAGCAGGAGCTTTTCCAGTAATTAAAGATTTAGTAGTAGATAGGTCTGCTTTCGATAGAATTCAACATGCAGGTGGATATATTTCTGTAAATACATCAGGAAATACACAGGATGCAAATTCAATTCCTATTTCTAAGCAAGCAGCAGATACAGCTATGGATGCAGCAACCTGTATTGGATGTGGTGCTTGTGTAGCAACCTGTAAAAATAGTTCTGCAATGCTTTTTGTTGGTGCAAAAGTATCTCAATATGCTCTCTTGCCACAAGGACAAGTAGAAGCTGCAGATAGAGTAAGGAATATGGTTGCCCAGATGGATTTAGAAGGTTTTGGAAACTGTACAAATACAGGTGCTTGTGAAGTAGAGTGCCCTAAGGGAATCTCTTTAGACAATATTGCTAGAATGAACAGAGAATTGATGAAAGCAAACATATAAGGAGTATATCTTACAACACATATACTTATAAAAATAATAAAGCCCAAAACAATGTTGTTTTGGGCTTTATTATTTTTATTACTTCCTTCCAAAATCGGCAGGAATCTCACCCCAGGCCTTGGTTTCCCATTTTAAAATTGGGTTATTAAACGTGTTTTCCTTCAGCCAGTTTTCAGCTCTTTTTATGAGTTCTAGCAAATCTTTGTTTGAAGCATCAAAATGAAGATTCGTTTTACATTGTTTCTTTTGTACCCAACTCATTGCAATTTTAGAATCAGAATAAATAGGAATATTCTCCTTATTCTTACTCTTTAACAATGCAATTCCATGAACCAAGGCTAAAAACTCTCCAATATTATTTGTTCCTTTTCTATAAGGTCCTTTTATAAAAATTTCCTTTTTATTATGTGTTAACACCCCTCTGTATTCCATTTTTCCAGGATTTCCAGAACAAGCAGCATCTACAGAAATACTTTCTAAATTTGGTCTGCCATATTTCTCCTTTTCAGAAGAAGAAAGTGATGGTTTCTTGGTGCTTTTACCCTTATAATCCTCGTATTTTTTAGAAAATGCAATTTCAGCTTCATCCAAACTAGAAAAAGACTTGTATTGAGCGCCTTCAAAACCATTAATTTGTTTTTTACAAACATTCCAAGAAGTAAAAACTCCTTTTTTGTGTCCGTTCCAAACAACATAAAACTTTTTTTTACTCATTTATATCTAAAATTATATCTTCAATAACTCTTGGAAAGTAGCTTTGCTCTAAAATATGAATCTTTTCTGCAATCTTTTCTGGAGTATCATTTGCCGATAAAGCTGTTTTTGCCTGAAAAATAATCGCTCCTTCGTCATAATTTTCATTTACATAATGAATTGTAATGCCTGTTTCGGTTTCTCTATTTTCTTTTACAGCTCTATGAACGTTCATTCCATACATTCCTTTTCCACCATATTTCGGTAACAATGCTGGGTGAATATTAATGATTTTCTTTGGAAAAGCCTCCACAATTTTCTGAGGAATTCGCCATAAAAAGCCAGCTAAAATTATATAATCTGCTTCATTTTTTAAGAGATTCAAGACAACATCAGTCTTAGAAAAATCGTTTTTATTTATGTGTAAACATTTAGTATCTAAGTTTTTACACCTGTCAAAAACTTTAGCGTTTTCTTTATTACAGAATACATTCGTAACCTTTGCGGTCTTGGTACGATTAAAAAACTTTATAATGTTTTCTGCGTTCGTTCCAGAACCAGATGCAAAAATAATAATACGCTTCATAACTACATTTATAGGGTACAAAAAAAAGAATAATTATTAACAATGTGATTAGAATAGTAAAAGATTAAAGAATTTTATTTATTTTAGGAATCATTTTCTAGGCAAAAGTTAGTTAGATTTAATAAGATTTGTATTTTTGCCTGGATTTAAATTTTAAAAATAAGAAAGTTATGTCAGACATTGCATCAAGAGTAAAAGCGATTATCGTAGACAAATTAGGAGTAGACGATAACGAAGTAACAACAGAAGCTAGCTTCACAAATGATTTAGGAGCAGATTCTTTAGATACTGTTGAGTTAATTATGGAGTTCGAAAAAGAATTCGATATTCAAATTCCAGACGATCAAGCCGAAAACATAGGTACGGTTGGTCAAGCAGTTAGCTATATTGAAGCAGCAAAAAAGTAAATAATTTTATATGCAATTAAAACGAGTTGTAGTCACTGGACTTGGAGCATTAACGCCCATAGGAAATAATGTTGAAGAATATTGGAAGTCTTTAGTTAACGGAGTTAGCGGAGCTGCACCTATTACGCATTATGACGCTTCCAAGTCCAAAACTCGTTTTGCATGTGAAGTTAAAAACTTTAATGTGAATGATTTTATTCACAGGAAAGAATCTCGTAGAATGGATAAATTTACGCAGTTTGCAATTGTCGCTTCAGATGAAGCAATTGCAGATGCGAATTTAGATTTAGAAACTATAAACAAACTACGAGTAGGGGTTATTTGGGGAGCAGGAATTGGCGGTTTAGAAACTTTTCAGAATGAAATGTTAGAATACGCCAAAGGAGACGGGACTCCAAAATTTAACCCTTTCTTTATT
>Ga0105350_10001218_pt1 | contig 16535 bp, 9 predicted proteins | sample EN1Hudsemesocosm_FD_83506 | JGI IMG/M metagenome (GOLD analysis project Ga0105350, IMG submission 83506) | Methane-oxidizing microbial communities from mesocosms in the Hudson Canyon - EN1E Hudson Canyon | ecosystem: Environmental > Aquatic > Marine > Cold seeps | place: Hudson Canyon... | reverse complement strand
CAAAAACGTTGCATCAATATAATTTATGGAAAACCTATTTAATTTTTAGACGGCTGTCTCACATTTTATTCCACCGCGCCTTGGTTAAAGATCGGTTGGCATACTTAAAAGTAACTCTTGATGCTTTACAAATATAAATATTATTCTATTGAAATTGTATGATGAAACTTAGAAAAGCTATAAATATCTACAAAATTATCATTAACTATTATTTCTTTTTTTTCATAAAACTTATCTAAGGTAATTAAATCACACTCCCATTTAGATATAATATTGTGAATATTATTTTGAAGAAAGGCCATTTCATATTTATTTAGTTTTAATGCTATATTGTTGTGTTTTAAATTAAAATCATTAAAACTCCACACACAACTATTTATGTCATATTCATAAGAGAAATTTACCAATAATATCTCATCAGCAATTAAAGTTTTTATGTCATCTATGGGAATACAATGAAGTTTTTTACTCAAAAAATCAAAAGACGAATCATCAAATAATTCTATTGTTTTTTTTTCTTCAATGATTTCACTTGTATTACAAGAATTAAATTCAACATTCAGTTTCAAATAATTATCATCTAATATGAAATTGAACACACCTGATCCTGATAACCAATGATCAATAAAAAAATGAGGCACAAAAACATTATCAAACCAGTAAAGAACTTCTGGTGCAAATAAATGATGTTCATTTTTTGGTAAATTAGTTTTACACTCATTAATTGTCTCAATAAAATGATCTTGAGAAAGAATACTAATCTCATATCCTTTTTTTAAGAGATCTAGTAATTTAGTGTAGAGCTTTTTATTCATCATATAATTTAATCAACAACAAAATACATAATATATTTCAAAACAGCTTTTTTAAGCAACTTGATCTGTGCAATACATAGAATTATTTTGCACCAGAGTTTCTTGGTTTCTCCATTCTCTCTCACCAGATTTAATGATTTTCACACCGGTTTTTCGAATTGTATTCCCAACATGATTCTCAGGGTAATTACTAATTAGTAATCCATAACTGTAATCTTTCTTTTTGAAGAAAATACTTCCGAAATCTGAATTTAAATCACAATTCCAATTTTTATAAACACGATTACTATTTGGATTATAACCTGATGCTATTCTGACTGTAACATCTTTTTGTTTGAATCTAGTTACTTTTGAACCACCTTCAAAAAATTCTGGCTGGAAAAAACTTAACAAACGATCGTATGCCTGATCTTCAATAAACTCTAGCTTATTTCTTCCTTGAACAGTTTTCAATTCCTCGTAAGAGATGAAGTCTATATTTTCAACAGGCGTAAAAATACCTTCTGACTGACTCTTAATCAACTTAGTTTGAGTGCTTAAACCTCTTATTCTTCCGTTGAACAAACCATTTCTCCATTCTAGATCGGTAAAAATTTCTGGATCTTGCTCAAACTTTGAATAGTGCTCAAGCAAATCTAAACTAGCCATTAACTTAAAGTCTCTGTTTTTATGATAACCACAAAAACGTCCGGTAATACCTTGAGCGCCATTAGCCAATTGTCTATCTCTGGGTTCAATTCCAAAACGCACTTTTTCTTTTAACATCCCTAAGTCTTTACCTGCAGTTAGGGCCTGAACTATTATTAAAACAACTCTTTTGCCACGTTTTAAAATTAAATCTGAAACTTCTTTTATTCCGTTATTAATTCCAAAATCACAAGTACTATTTGAGCCAATCAATATCACATTACAATCTTTTTTGTATTTCTCAATTAGTAACCTTCTCAACTCAGAGGCTCTAATTGTATTCGACTCTCTTATGACTCCTAAACCATCTTCAAAAGTGTTCAAATGATCAACATACTCCTCTACTTTAGGATGAACAGTATAGACATTTTCACCATTAATTTTTTGCGATTGCAATGGTCTAAAATCATCTGGTATGTCTTCAACTAAACCATCACGTAACATTTCTGAAATACCATAGTATTCATCAGGACGATCCCCTTCAATTATTTCTACATCTGCCTGACCACTATATTGAGCATCTAAAATATCATAAGGAGTAGCACTCACCGCTAATAATTTAATATCTGCAACACGTCTTCTTAATTCATCAAAAAAAGCAACCTGAAAATTAGACTCTTCTCCACACCCATACTGATCCTCATCGCGTATAATTAATTGAACTTTGAATTCATTTACAACTTTATGAGGATTTGGATGATTGAAAAAGTTACTCATTTTAATAACTTTCAAATTCGAAGTCTTCATTTCCTTTAAATGTGCATCATAGTATGGTCTTTGAAGAACTTTACAATTTTGATTATACAAGTCAGTATCACGCATACTGGTTACAAACAAAATTGATTGAAAATCACGAATTAAACCAATTGCCGGTAACACATAATTACACAAAAAGTAAATTGTACCGGATTTCCCACTTTGCATTGAAGCTACAAAAGCTGTGTTTTGATTGCCCTCTTTAATAGAAATTCCTATTCTTAGAGCATTAATAATCTGATTTGGGAAGATTCCAGAGCGAATACTGTTGTGAAGTGTATCAACAATATTTTCCTGCAAGGAATCAGGAGCATTTAACTCCTTTACTAAAGATTCAATTTCTGAATTCCAATATTTCTGATATGTAGTCATAACCTCTGATTTAAAATTATACTACAAATCTACAATCAGAGTATGCAAAGTAAATGCACAAATTAAGCCACTACTGCATTACTATTTATAATATCAATAATTCTTACAATTTTTATTAAGTCTGCATCGTTATCAAAAACCCCACTAATTCCTTGATCATTTAGATCAGTAAAAGGTGGTTCATACAACATGGTTTTATCAATAGTTCCGTTTTTTGTAAGATATGACATGATTGTCTTAATAAAGGTCATTTGGTCAGCTCTAAGAATACCTACTTGTAAAAAATCAGCAAAAGCTTCATTAAGAGCAGCTTGTTCAAGACCAGTAATACTTCTAATAAATGCTCCTAAAGGCTTTTCCCCATACTGATTAACAAAGTCTTGCCTTGTACCCGCAACACTTTCTATAAAGAAGATTTTTTCTAGAGAATCAAGTTCAAATCTTGTAATTGGCATATTATTACATAGCTTATGAATAGTCAAGTGGTTTTTATTTTTTCGAATATAGCTCTCTACTCTATCTTTATAAGATTGTAAACTCACATAAGACGTGCTTACAGGCTCTCGAACAATTATTCCGTCATAGTCTAAGTCATCTTCAAAATGAGTGTAAATAGGCTCTTGTTTTTGAGTTTCTAAGTATTTAATCAAGTCTCTTAAGGCTACCCTCAGAGATTCCAGTTTTTTCACATTAATGGTTTCCCAATAATGATCTGTTTGAACTTCTTTTATAAGAGGAATGTGTAAAGAAACTTGTGGAATATTATCTTTCTTTTGTAGTGAAGCAGCAGTTCTATAGATCTTGCTCATGTACTTCCCTGTATCTCCAGAACCAGTTAATAAAAGAATTTGATATATAAGCACTAGCATATCAAACCTTCGGGCTAATTCATCATCATCTTTAGAAGCTGGTTGAAGGCGAGAAAGATGTGTGTTTATTTCCTGTACATCACTTTTAGAGAGATTTAGCCATTTGCTCTTATTGCTAAATTCTTTTACATACCTCAGCTCTTTTCTAACTATAAATCTATTTTCATCTAGGTTTTGTATTGTTTTGTGCAACTCAGTAAGGTAGCTATCCCTCACTTCAGTTTCAGCAGGAGTCTTATCAGACAAATGTGTAATCAGTTGAGAAACCTTTAGTTTGGCCTCAAAAATCTGTTGAAGCAAAGGCTTCATGTTGTTTGCTGTAGCTCCATCAGGGTTTTCATCAAAGAATTCAAAATTCTGACAATAGTCAAAAATCATAAACTCTTTTTTATCCTCTCCAGGACCAAATAAATCTGGACATAATCTGGTACCTCTACCAATCATTTGCCAAAACTTAGAGGAGCTTTTCACCATTTTAAAGAAGATGAGATTGACTACTCTTGGAGCATCGACACCTGTGTCCATCATATCTACAGATACAGCAATCTGTGGTTCTTGTTCTTCAAAAGCATCTGTAAATTTCTCTAATAAATCCTGTGCTTTGGTTTCATAGTTATCAATGACTCTTAAAAACTTACCGCCATATTCAGGATAATTTAGATTAAACCTTTCTTCTATAAATACAGCATGTGCATGGTTTTTTGCAAAGACAATGGTCTTGCCAAGTTTATCACCTCCACTTACCTTAATACCATCATTCATAAGGTGCTCTAACACCTTGTCCACGGTATCTGTGTTAAACAGCCATTTATTTAAAGCTGCACTTCCTATTACATCAGGAGCCTCCTCATTGGAAGGGTCTCCAAACTTCTCTTCATATTCTTCTTTCTCTCTATCAGAAAGCTCTGCATATTTAATACCTTCTCTTTGGAATTTTAATGGAACACTAATTGATCTTGGTGGAACTAAAAATCCTTGCTCTACTGCTGTATTTAGCTCATAGGCAAAAGTTGGATTATCATCCTCAATCCCAAAAAGACCATAAGTATTACGATCTATTTCCTTTTTTGGAGTAGCAGTAAGTCCAATAATCATAGCATCAAAATAGTCAAAGATGGCTCTGTATTTTTGATACACAGAACGGTGGGCTTCATCAATAATAATCAGATCAAAATGACCCACCCCATAAAACCTTTGGTTTTCTGTTTTTACCTTGTCTATTTTATTGATTATGGTAGGGTAGGTAGAGAATACTAAACGCGTGCTATTATCCTCTTTCTCTTTGGTTAAATCTATGCAAGATAGTTCTGGTAAATGCTCTTTAAAAGCATTTTTTGCTTGGGTGACCAAAGCGTTTCTATCAGCTAGAAATAATACTCTTTTAGCCCAGTTACATTTGGTAAGCATATCTACAATAGCTGCGGCTGTTCTGGTTTTCCCACTACCTGTAGCCATTACTAGTAGACTTTCTCTCTTGGCACCTTTAAGGCTGCCATCTTTGGCATCTACCACCAAGTTTTCTGCCACCCTTTTAATAGCTTCTAACTGGTAATCACGCCCTGCAATATCCATATTTACCTTAAAGGCTCTTAAATCTTTTCTGGTAGTTCTTCTGTCAATAAGAAGTTGCACCTCATCTTGGGTGTAAAATCCTTGAATTTCTCTATCTGTATAAAAAGTATCATCCCAAATAAAGGTTTCAAATCCATTGGTATAAAAGATAACAGGGCGTTGGCCGTGCATAGTTTCTAAACAATCTGCATATAGTTCCGCTTGGTGTCTTCCTTTTCTGGCATCTGCCATGGTTCTTTTAGCTTCTACAACTGCTAATGGTTTACCATCTTTACCCCAAAGCACATAATCTACATAGCCAATACCAGAAGGATTGGTGCTTATAGGCATTCCTTTTACTTCATACTCTAATTCTCTTCCTTCTGTAAGCTGATCCCAACCGGCTTCTTTTAACAAGACATCTATGTAGAGTTTCCTGGTAACAGATTCCGGTATTAGTATAGGAATGGTTTTCTCTGGATCTTTTACTTTTTCTCTTTCTACCCTACGTTTTGTATTTACTTTTTGCTGGTTTTCTAGCTGCTTTTGCAATAACTCTATTTGTGCAGCCTGAGCTTCAATTTGGGCACGCTCTTCTTTATCTTTCTCTCTACTTTTATCTAATTGATCCTCTAATTGCTGAAGAGCTTTAAGGGTCTCTTTTTGCTCATTCCCATCAGGAATTAATTCCATAGAAAAAGTAGAAATATCCACTTCCTCTTCACTGTAATAGATTCCTAAAAAACTTAAAAATCTGAAGAGATTTTTAATGCTGGCAATAGATTGGTCATGGGTAATAGCCTTCCCGTGGGCTGCATTATTTCCGGTTAAACGTACTAGGTTTATCTCCCTAAACATAGAAGGTTTTACAATTTCTCTAAAACACTGCTCATGTATTAAGCTAGACAGCTTGGTATCATAAGGCATTTCTAGCTCCTCATCATTTTGATAGAGCCATTGTACCGTTTTTTCCAAAGCTGATCTAGCAATCATAGCGCTAGCCTTTGGAGAAGTTAAGGTAAGCTGTTCAGCCTCTTTTGCTTCTTTAAATATGGCTGGCCACTCTTTGTATAGGAATTGGAAATTGCTCATTACTTTTAATTAAACCTTTGTTTTACATACTCTATCATTTGACTTGGAGTCAATTTTGCAGATGAACCGCCTGCTCTAATATAGAACTCTTCCTCTTGACCAACTTTTAAATAGACCGGCACTTTACTTGGCTTACAATCAACTAATAAAACTCTTTCTCCGTGATAATCTTCAAAATGTGCTTTAATATGCAACATGGTAGAAACTCCTAATTGTGATTTAATTAGGTTGCCCAAATGCAAATCCATTTTATCCTCATTTTCAAACTTATCATTACTCAAACCTAAAGCAGATCCTTTATCATCTAGCCCAATAACTAAATGACCTCCTTCTTTTGAATTTAAAAAACCGTTAATTGTCTTTAGAGAGGCGTGTTCCATTCTCTTATCCTTTTCTCCGGTATGCAAATTAACCCTAAGTGTAGACTTAAACTCAGTGTAAATACCTTCACCTTGTACGATCATTTGCTCTAAAGTTGCCGGCTTTTCTTCTACTATTTCACCTCTCTCAAGTTGTTTGAATCCATCTCTGGTAACTTTTGCCATCAAAATTCTACGCTCATCAAGAAACTGATGATATGTTAAGTCTTCCCAATCTTTAGGCAATGCATGCCAATAATACATTTTATCTAATTTGTCTTGAGGTACATCTTTTATAAATTCTTGCAAATACTCAGATGGTGGTGCATCAGAAATTTTAATATTATCTCTCCATTCAATAAAAGCAAAATTTGCAATTTGATTGGTTATTCTCGTTCCTGTTAGACCAAAACTTTTCAAATAGTTCTTTGGAAATAAATGGTGTTTTTCAACTTTACTCTTTCTGGCTTTTGTTGTAGGATCAAGGGCATCCCAAATTCTAATATCCGAAAATAAGGCTCTTGCATCTAATAGATGTAAGGCTGCAATATAACAGTTATTGTGTGGCGATGTAGATGAGGATGTTTCCATTCTTGCCGGTAGAGTCATCTCCCAAAAATCGGTAGTTAATTCAGACTTAATTGTGTTTTTAATCCAGTTTAAAAAATCCTCAGCTTTTGTAAAGCCTCTAAAATCTGCAAGATCTCTTTCCATGGAAGATTCAGGAGAACTACTAACATACCTAGAAGTAATTATAGCCATAAAGAACCATTGTGCTATAGCACTTTGTAACTCTTTGTGGGGTACTTTGAAATCCTCTTTTCCAATAATATACAAGATGTATGTGTATATTAAGGTACCTTTAGAATTAATCATAGAAGAACTTCTAAAGCCTCCTTTTTGTATAATACTCAAGAAATCGTGCCAATTTTGTAGGTCTAAAGTTTTGTTTTGAGCAGTCTGTAAGATTTCAAATTGCTTTTCTCTTTGCTCACTACTTAGCTTGCCTGTTTCTAAATCTTTACCTCTTAGTAAGGCATAGGCATATTGTAAACGAGCTCTTCTAAACCCAATACCTACTGATACTCTTAATAATTGAGCAGGGTCGGGATCAATAAAATAATTATAAGGACCAGGTTTTCCTTTTTCTGGCAGACGTGCCGCTTTACAAAAAGCTTCTAGCTCTTTTCTGCCATCTTCCCAGAAAACAGACATTAATGTGAGTATAAAATCTGCTTGATTAAGCGTTTTTCCTTTAGAGTTTATTCTAACAAAAACCTCTGCTACTTGCTCTTCATCTATACCAGCAGAAAGCTGAAGAACCGTAAAAGGAAAAGCCCCAATACCAAACAACTTTTGAAAAGACATTTCACAAGTTTTTTGTTCTTTCGCTGTTAGCTCTTTGCCATCTGCTGCTCTAATTTCTTTTAACTTATTTAGATAATCCCCCACAATGGCATATTGACTGGCGCCAGTTTGAAAACAAGTACTTATGTTATGAATCCATTCAGGACTTCTTCTAATACCTGCATCAGCTACTTCAAACTTACCTTCTAAGGGTTTGAAAGCTATTTCTATTTTTTCAGATTCATAATTTTCTCTAACAACAGAAATTCCTTTCAGCACTGCAAACAATGAAGTAAGACGTTGCTGCCCATCTACAATTAATAAATTAGGAACTTTTTGATGGTTATGCGAGCCTATTTGTTTTACTCCTTTTTCGGCATCTGTTTCCCAAAACAATAAATACCCTACCGGATACCCCTGATACATAGAATCAAACAAATCTCTAACCTTAGAGTTTTTCCACACAAATGGTCTTTGGATATCTGGTAATCCAATTTCTCCCATTTCTACATCATCCATTAATTTGGATAATGAATAACTAACTTCTTTAAATAGTGGTTTGCTCATAATCTTGTTGTTTTATTCTACCAACTCTCCTTTAAACGCCTTTTGTAAAAGACTGTTAAATAAATCTTCTGCTTGCACTAAACTAGCTTGTGCTTGTGCTTTTTGTATTTCTATAGCTTTTACTCTGTCAGCAAATTGGTTTTGAAGGCTAAAAGGTGGTAGGAAAATCTCTAATTTTTTTATTTTACCTGTATATAACCCAGCCTGAGCAGAACTGTTTCCACTCCGTTTAATTACTTCTTGTAAATAATTGGAGTTAAGCACGCTGTATAGAAAAAAACTGTTTATTATTTCTTTTTTAGGTTTTAATAAAGCTACACTTCTTGCTAAACTAAAATCTTCCATTTCAGGAGTAATACACATTCTACCAATGGTTGCACCTACACAAACTAAAAGTAAATCTCCTTCCTCTGCTCCACATCTTTTATATATTCTTTGATGGTCTTCATCACTTATATATGATACATCCTTTAAATCAATATAACTATCTCTAATATTACGAGCCATTAAATACAACTTCCCTGTATTTAATCTCTTTACTGTTCCGTGTTCCCCATCAGTGATTTTTGAACAAATTTCATTTAAAGAAACAATATTAAAATTATGTGAATTATCTTTTACATTACCAAACATATCCATAAACAAAGACTGGGTTAGCTCATCATACTTTTCAATGAGTGCTTTTGATTTTTGCTTGTAGGCATCTGCTGCATCTAAAATAGCTGCTATCTTTTTTTGCTGATCTAGAGGGGGGAGGGGGATTTTAAAATTGGAAAGTGATGTTTTGTTCAATATCCCTTGAGCTGAACCTGTGGCAGCTCTATTTAGCTTAATATAACTACCTTTCAAAGAGTAATACAAATACTTCATATCTGTTTTGTCTTTTGGTCTCAATGCTGCTACACTCCGTGTAATACTTGCATTAATTCCAAGGTTTACCTTGCCACTGGTAGCTCCAACAACACAAATAATTACATCACCAAGTTGGCTGAATGAAATAGGAGCTGTTGTATATGTTTTTGGTTTAGGATAAAGTTTTCCAAAATCACCTACTTTAATAAGTAATTGACCTTCTCCGGACTCATTATAAGTTGATGAATGAGGAGCTTGTCCCATTATAAAGTCAGAGACTTCGTTTAGACCTAGTAAATTACTCATCCCAACATCTCTTTTAAAGCAGCCAAAGCTTGATTTCTTTCTTGGTCAAGTTTTTCAATATCCTTTATAATCTCAGAGGGAGCAGCATACTCTATCTCTTCATAGACAATCTCCTTATATCTGTTTATAGACAAATCCCAATCATTGTCTTTAATTTCATCAAAGGGCACTAGGAAACTTTTATCTGTTCTGGCTCTGGTAGCTTCTTCTTTTAAGTTGTGGTATCTGTTTAAGAGATCAGGAATGTCATTGTCTTTAATTTCATTACGCTTGTCATCTAAACTATAGCCATCTGCAGTCATATCATAAAACCATACATTATCTGTACCACCGGTGCCTGTTTTGGTAAAGAAAAGCACCGCAGTACTTACCCCAGCATAGGGTTTAAACACCCCACTAGGCATAGAAATTACTGCATCTAGTTTGTGGTTTTCAATCAATTCTTGACGTATTTGCTTGTGGGCATTAGAGCTTCCAAACAATACACCGTCTGGTACAATTACCGCACATCTACCACCAGTTTTAAGCATGCGCAACATCAATCCTAAAAAGAGAAGTTCTGTCTTCTTAGATTTTACCAACTTTAGAATAGAATTCTCTACGGCATCATAATCCAAACTTCCTTTAAATGGAGGATTGGCTAGGATTAAAGAGTACTTGCTTCTAATGTCTCCAGCACTTTCACTAAGGGCATCATTCTTTATTAAATTAGGATTTTCAATACCATGCAGTTGCAAGTTCATGGCACCAATACGGATCATGGTGTCATCAATCTCTACTCCATTAAACATTTCATTATTAAAGTGGTCTCTAAAAGACTTGTCTAAAAACCAATCTTCATGGTTGTCTCTAAAATATTCACCAGCAGCTACTAAAAATCCGGCTGTCCCTGAAGCAGGGTCACAAATAACATCATCCTTTTTAGGCTGAGTCATATCTACCATCATCTTAATAATATGTCTAGGAGTTCTAAACTGTCCGTTGGTTCCTGCAGAGGCAATCTTAGAAAGCATGTATTCGTACAAGTCTCCTTTAGTATCTCTGTCCTTCATGTCAATCTTATCAATCAACTGCACCACTTGATCTAATAATCTAGGCGTAGAAATAATAAAAGTGGCTTTGCTCATAAAGTCAGCAAATACCCCCGCAGCATCACCTACTTGTTTCATATGATCAAAAACCGTCATTTCACCAACCATAGGTTTGGTAAAAACCTCAAACATAGATTCAGGGTCTTTATTCTTAAAAGAGCTCCATCTTAATTCCTTTTGGGCTGGGGTAAATATTTCATTTTGGATAGGAATGCCAACCGTATTGGCTTTTTTCTCTTCTAAGAGTTGGCGTTCATCCAACCTTCTTATAAAAAGCAAATAGGTAAACTGTTCTATAACAGATAAAGGATTAGAAATTCCGCCTGTCCAAAAAGCTTCCCATATCTTATCTACTTGTGATTTTAATTCTCCTGTGATCATATTTAAATTTATTCTTTTAAGTTCTCAAACTTTTGTTTCATCGTTTGATTCCCAAAAGTAAGTTTTTTTATGGTTAAATTCTCTGTTTTATCATTCGCCAAACGCAAATTATTTACGGAAGAATTAAGAGCAGCTTTAACTTTTTCTAAGTGCTTTATGGTAGTATCAATTTCTGTAATAGCGGTTTTAAATTGACGACTTGCCAAATCGTAATTACGAGCAAAACCAACTTTAAAATCCTCTATTTTAGCTTCAAAATTGGTAATGTCCAAGTTTTGATTGCGAACCATATTTAACTCTGATTTGTATTCTAAAGATTTTAAACCTGCATTTCTTAGAAGCGTTATTATAGGGATGAAAAACTGAGGACGGATAACGTACATTTTATCGTATTTATGCGATACATCTACAATACCCGTATTGTAAAATTCATTATCCGACTCTAATGTGGATACTAAAATTGCATACTCACAACCCTTAGCTATTCTATCTTTGTCTAATTTTGCCAAGAAATCTTCATTTTTCTTTTTTGAAGCCGTTTCGTCATTTTCTGTTTTCATTTCAAACATAATAGACATTACTTCATTGCCCTCAGTATCTGTTTCCTTATAAATATAATCGCCTTTAGTACCTCCAGACGCATCATTATCTTTTTCGAAATATGCAGTCTGAAAACCTGTAGCTCTAAGTTTATTAAATTCAATTTCGCAGTGTTGCTCTAAGCTCTCGCCCAATAATTTGGTAGATTGCTTTTGCTTGAAATCCTGGAGCCTTGCAATTTCTCCATCTTTTAATTTGAGATCTTTGTCTTTAAACTCTATGTCTTTTTGATGTTCTGCTTGTAGGGATTTTTCTTTAAGCTCCATCTGGTAATCTTTAGTCTTTAGATCATTCTTGAGTTGATCCTTTTCTTTCTCAAGTGTTTTAACAGCTTCAGTAACTTCTAATTTTTTTTCTGTGTCAGACATAGAAATTTTTGACTCCAGCTCTTTAATCTTTGAATCTTTTTCTGATCCTTTGGCTTGAAACTCATTTTTCAATTCAGCTTCTTGCAATTTAAGTGCAGACAATTGTTCATTTTTAGCTGTTTCTAAACGACTATTTAATTCATTTTGAAATTGCTGGTCACGAACTTGTTTAACGATATCTGTATATACAGAATCATCTACTTTAAAAACTTCTTTACAACTTGGGCACTTTACAGTATTGTCTTTCATAGCATCATATTTTGATTACCCTGCAAATATATATTAGATTTGTGCGGTGTAATTGCACAGTTATGAGTTTATCCTAAATTCATTTATGTAAGTTTTTGTTCCGTCTTGACTTGGCTGAGTAGTAACCGAGATATTATCACCATCTTTTAATTGATATCTCAACACCATTGTAGGAAGTATACTAATTCCTTCATTACTATTATCAGGTTGAAATGTACCATAACCATTTTCAGCAATACGAATTACCTGTCCTGAAATCCAATTACCCGGAGCTATTGAGGAATTTTCTTTTGGTTCCCATTTAGATTCATTTATTGATTTATCAGCATTATCATCAATAAATGTTTTTAGATATTCTAATATTTCTAGCATTGAAAAACAAAGTGACTGGTACAAAAAAGTATTTGACGAATTACTCAAATAAGAATCAGCTCTTAGTTTAGTTCCTTCGTTATGTGAAGCATCTTGCGTTAAACTTATTAAATGTCTGATAGATTCTGATATTACAGGATGAATTAATTCTTCATTATAATTATAACTATTGTGTGTCCCAGATAAAAAAATACTAGCGCCATTAATTGCACCCGGGTTATTATGTATTTCATCGGGGATTAAACCTATTGCATTGAGTTTTTTAAATATCGACTCTAATACTTTTCTTAAGGGTGACAAAGAATCTTGTTGATTACTGATCTTTTCCGGATCTTCAATATCTTTTACTATTTGAAGTACTCTTTGAAATTCTTTAGCACCTATGTAATTATCTTTACATATTTCGAAAGCATTATAATACTTGTGCTTAAGCTTAGTAAGCTCTCTATTTTCACAAGCGTCTTTTAGCATCGCAAATAGAGTATCTTCATCTCTATCTAAACCCTTTTCAAAAACATTTGGAAATGCATTATTAAATTCTGGAGATTCATATGTCTTAACTTGACCAGTTAAAACAAAATATCTAAGTGTTTTGTCTAAATCTCTAATTCTATCTTTAGCTATATGAACCCATTTTGTATCTTCTGTACCTGGTTCATCTGTTTCATTTTCAAAAAATTTTGCATCCAATAATACAGCATCATATTTTGAAAGATTAGATTCGAGCTCATTGCAGCCTCCATTCATCGATTTAAATGGCCACAATTTTAAATTAAAATCTGCAGCAGTTTTATGAACAGCTGAAAGAGACTCATGTTGGTCATCTATCCATAGAATATTATATCTTTTAGTCATTTATTAAAGGAATTAGTGAAAAATTAAATTCAAATATTACTGGGAACATAGCCTCTTTTTCTAACAATAATTCCCAGTCTGGCTCTCCGAAATATGTAGCAATTCTATTTATATCATATCCACCTATACCGGAGCCTATAGTTGTAGAAAATTTTGTAATAAATTTATCTTTATTAAAATTGTTTGGAAAAGGTTTCCCGTTATTTCTAATCTTAAATTCAAGACTTTCATCTGTTGATTTTAATTCAAAACTAAAGTGATTTGAACTCTTTTTGGAAGTAAATGCATATTTATCAGCATTAGATAAAATATTATCTACCAAAACTTTAAATAAAGTAAGATTCGCCATAATAGCTTTTCCGGTTTTCTCATCTTTATTTAATCTTTGATACTGTGGTCTATATTTTTCTCTCTGACTTTTATATTTAAATAATACATTATCAATATCCTCTAAAGAAACCGGTTCTAGAATATAATCTGACAAGTCTAAACCATTTTCACCTTTTTCAAGAATTGTTGAAATATGATTAACATCTTCCTTAATTTTTATTAAGTCAGCTAATAAATCCGTTTCATATTGCATTTTATATACTTGTTTGACTTCTTGAAATGCATCAGAATTATTAGACTCAAAAAAACGAATTAGACTCTTTGCATTTGATAATATATTTTGCCGAGGAGCTCCCAATGTATGTTTCAATGATGCAAAGTCATCAAAATAATTTTTTTCAAATAACTGTTGCCAATTATTGAACAGAGAGCTTATATCTTTTTCTTTACCTAACACCTCATTCATTCCAGAAATCTTAGCAAGCTGTTCTTTAATTGATGGACACTTTATTTTAATTTTAAGTAAATCATCTTTTTTGATAAATGGAATAGTTGCTCCTTGACTAAAACTTTCTAACTGTTTTTGAACATACTCAGCATTTAGTTCATAAACTAAATAGTTAAGATCAACTTTACTCTCATTGACATGAAATGGCAAAATATCAGAAGAGCTATAAATAGGCTCTTTATCAAAATGGAAATATGTTGGCTTAAATTTTTTAAATCTGCTTGCCAACAATAAACATGAGGTATCAATTTTAAATACGCTAGACTTATTTAAATTCCTTTCTTCTATATCCTCGAAATTCAATTTATAATGAAAATTATCGCTTTTTAGATCTCGAATCCGAATAAATTTTCCGGTGTCAGGTAAATCTTTTCTGACTCGTTTAAAAGGAGTTAATATTTCACTCAATTCAACACCATCAAAATCTTCTTGAAAATATCTATTTATATTAAGATTGAAATCATTTTCAATCACATCTTGATTTGTTACAACTCGAAGGGAATCATCTTTTTGGGCAATATTTACACAATTCAGAAGTTTCTCACTATCAATTATTTTATGCTTTGAAGTTGTTTTAGAAACAAATTTATCTACATCTATAAGTTTTATTTTTCCAGATAGTGATTTAGACTTATTTATAACAAGAACAATAAAAGGAATCCCTGTATGTGACAGAAGACCTGAAGGAAAAGACAAAATACTTTCTATCAAATCATCTTGGACTAATGTTTTTCTTAGTTGTTTTGATGAACTTTTAAAAAGTACTCCATGAGATAAAACAGCAATTAACTTTCCAGAATTAGACAAAGAATCCAAACCTTTTTCCAGAAGAAACTCCTCTGAATTTATAGACTTATTAGGTTTTACCTTACCAGATGAAGATAAATAAATAGGTAGAGATTTTATCTTTAAATTAAATGGAGGATTTGAAACAATTACATCATATTTATTTTGATCTTGCCAACCTAAAATAGAATCTGAATGCGTATAATGTGCAGGAGAGTTGTTAACCCATAATCTAAGTTGACCTACAGCCCAAGTTTTTTCATTGAGCTCCTGGGCATGAATATAGTCTGCATCTTTATAATGTTTAATTAATGATGCAACACCTGCAAATGGATTATAAACATTTAATCCTTTTACTTCACCAGTAATAGACTTTACCACCTCACTAATTTGATTAGGCAACATAAATTCTCCTCCTCTTTTTCCTTCATAAAGTGAAATCTCCTCTAATGCTTCATCAAAAATTTCGGCTATATTTTCTTTTAGTTGACTAACATCAACAGAGTTTAAAATTTCAATAATTCCATGGGTTTGCTTTTCATCAAGACTTCCGTATACAGGAAGAAAAACTTTATATATTTTCCTGAGATCTGAAATCTCCTGGAGAGGATCTCGATCCCAGTTGCTCATCAACTTTACTAAAGAAGTCCTTGGATGGCCATCTTTATTAAGCTTTTCTGAAATGATATTTTCAGAACGTAAATAAATAAAAAGAAGAAATATATAATAATCTTGTACTGGTACTCTACCTCTAAATAGATCGAAAATCTTCCAAATTTTATCTTTTAAATCAGTCATAATTCTACTGTATATGAGTTCAACCTTACAAATTAATAATTAATGTGTGCAACATAAGAGCACAAATTTAATCCTTGTAAAATTCATGCATTTTATTTACTTGGTTTCTTAATTTTATTTTTAACTCCTCAGGCTCCAACACTTCAACATCTTGACCATAGGATAAGATTTGCTGAATTAGCTCCTTATTTATAATTGTATCGAAAAATACCTGATTTTCTTTGCCTTTTTCAGCAGGCGTGTCCGCATCAGGATGAAAAGGTTTGGTCTTAAAATATTCTTCCCTTCCATTGTGAAAACGCAATACAACATTAACAATCTCAGAATCTGGTGGCCTTACTATCCCTACCATAGTTCTAAAAAAGCTATCCCAGTTATTATCCGAGGCTAAATATTCTGTGTCTTCAAGAATTTTAAACTCAACAAGTCTTTCATCTAAAGGAATACTCCATTTACTATTTTGTTTTGTATTATTTACACCAAACACAAACCACCTCCTATTATATTGCTTTAAAACTTGAGGATGAAATTCAAAAATTTCATTTTCAGACTTGTTAAATCCTCTGAAGGTTATCTCTAAAACTTGCTTCTTCTTTATAGCCAAGTATAATGGTTTAAGAAATT
>Ga0105350_10001213_pt1 | contig 16573 bp, 13 predicted proteins | sample EN1Hudsemesocosm_FD_83506 | JGI IMG/M metagenome (GOLD analysis project Ga0105350, IMG submission 83506) | Methane-oxidizing microbial communities from mesocosms in the Hudson Canyon - EN1E Hudson Canyon | ecosystem: Environmental > Aquatic > Marine > Cold seeps | place: Hudson Canyon... | reverse complement strand
TATATTAGTGGATAAGGATGCCGTACAGATTAAATCTGATCAGCATCAGTATATTGTCTCGGTATTGAATAAGTATGCAACTCGCTCAAAGCGGGTGACAACGCAACATATTGACCGCTTCGCCACAGGCTTTATCGAAATGAACGGTGACCTTGATTACAAGGAAACGTTCAAAAGATTGGATGGCGAGTACAAGCTGGTGAAGTTGTTTATGAAAAGCATGAACGCGAGTGCTTAAGTAGCTTATTAAATCGAGCCGTCGAGCCATTCCGCTCATTCAAAAATAGACGTTTTTAAGTCGAAAATGGTCGGAATGACAGGTGAACTTAGAATACACCAATGATTTATGAAAAATAAAAAGTGAGGACATTATGTCATATCAAGAAGACTTAGAAAATGCGATCAGTTTAGTCGTGGCAGAAATGGCAGAAAATGCCGCAACTGCTACCGACTTAAATGAAGATTCAGTTGAGGACAGAATTAAATTCCAACAAGCGATGGAAGTGGTTCAAGGCGCGATTGCAAGTGGTGCCATTAGCAGTGACGAAATAAGCAGTAGACTCGGGCAGAACTAGCCGTTGATGCTTTAAAGTATAATGATAAGCCTCTTCACAGGGGCTTATTTCTACCTATTACATTCAAGTTTGCGCCTCAATTAGCCTAAATAACGCTAGTTATTTCAGTCAAATTGAACGAGATATTGATCGAATTCTAACCCATTGATCAAGTTTAATTTCCTTCGTCCCCTTTTATCTGTGAGCACATAAACCGGAATGTATCTCTGTATTTTAACGTGCTGATTTGCCCCGCGACAAAATGGTCATATTACCTGATGAATGGCTTGTATCCAGAGGCATATTCCCTTCATTGGTCTATAGTTAGAGTACCTTGGGTCCAGAACGATCTTTAATTTAGATATGTCGAAAAAAGTACACTTCAACCCTATTCTGCTCTCAGCTGTAAACTTTATGGCTCTCATTGTGTGGTTATCGCTCCAGGCTGGCCAGGTGTTGGCATTTGATGTCGTTGAACTACATGACGACGATCAGCTTATTGCACTGGGGCCTTACGCAGAAAGTCTAGAAGATGCCTCGGGCAGCCTGTCTCTGGGTGACGTCTTACAGCAAGAAAACCAGCCTAAATGGAAGCGTAGCGACTCTGAGATGCCAAATTTTGGTATAACGTCTTCGGCAATTTGGCTTCGAGTGCCATTGAATAACCTGGGTAAAAGCAATGACGGTTGGTTGTTCGAAATAGCCCAATCCAATATCGATCAAATAGATGTCTTTGTGATACCCGTAAGCGGTAAACCGCCCCTGAGGTATCAGCTAGGTAATAAACATCACTCCGATCAGCACATCAACGCCGAGCCCAAGTTTGTGGTACCACTGGCGCTAGAGCGCAATGAACTCACTTGGATTTATCTTCGAGTTGTTAACGATTTCACTATCAAGTTGCCAATATATATTCTGAAACAAGAGGCCTTATCCGAAAAACGCCAAGTCGAGTTTTTAATCCAAGGGAGTTATTTTGGCTTGATGGCCATCATGGCGCTTTATAACTTGTTCATATATTTTTCTCTTCGCGACAAGAGTTATCTTTATTACACTTTATTTGTCGCCTGTTTTGCGGCTTGGTTTTTTATCGAGCAAGGTTATGCATTTCAATACCTGTGGCCAAATAGCGTGTATTTTAATTCTCAAATTCATGTGACCTTCCTAGCTATCGCAGCCACACTAAGTATTGTATTTACCAATGAATTCCTTTCTCTTAAACGTAAGAGCAATGCCTTGCATCGAGGTGTGAAATGTCTAATTTATGTTTGGTTGGGTGTCATCTTGTGTGCTGTATTACTACCCGTTCAGATGGTGATGAAACTGATTATTTTTACCGCGCTTCCGGGTGGGGCATTGTTGCTTTTTTCGGGGATCTACATGAGGTCAAAAGGCGTAGTGGCCGCACGGTACTATACAATTGCGTGGGCGGTTATTATCCCGGGCTCTATGTTATATAGTTTGACGTCGCTAGGGCTTATCCCTAGCAATTTAGTGACTGAAAATTCATTTCAGTTTGGTTCTATTATTGAGGTTTTTTTGTTCTCGCTGGGTTTGGCTAGCAGAATAAAGACAGCTCAGTTCGAAAAACAACGGGCACAAGAGGAATCAATCAAGTATTTGGGGCGGTACCGCGGCCTATATCAAAACGCTATACGGGGTATTTTTCAGGCTTCGTCTCAAGGAGCGTTCATAAGTGCCAATCCGGCCCTTGTTGCTTTGTTAGGTTATGACTCAGAAAGTACACTCATCGCGTCGATCAATAACTTTGGAGACCAACACTTTGTTGATGTGAATGAGTGGGCAAGATTTGAGAGAAAGACGATTGAACACGGTAAAGCACTTGCTGTCGAAATAAAAGGAAAGAGAGTCAATGGCGATATCTTCTGGGGAGAATTGAGTGCTAGACGTGTTGAGTTGTCAGGAAATACTGGCTGGATATACGAAGGCACTTTGTTGGATATTAGCGAACGAAAAGAAAAAGAAGCCGCTCAAAAAGAAAGCCTACTGCTTAAGGCCAACGTAGAGAAAGAACGTGCGGATGCTCAGCAAGAATTGAATCAACAATTGGAAATGCGCGTACACGAACGAACGCAAAAGCTGGAAGAGACATTAGATAGCCTCCAAGAAGCCAATGACAAACTGTTAAGGCTCAATACAGAAGATGGGTTAACGGGCGTCATGAACCGCCGTTTTTTTGAAGAAAACTACGGTAAAGAGTGGAAACGGGCACGCCGAGAGCAAGCGTCCATTTCGCTCATAGTGATAGATATTGACTATTTTAAAGCGGTCAACGACCGTTATGGTCATCTAGGGGGAGATGAGTGCCTTAAGCAAGTGGCAACAGTCTTTCAAGAAATCGTCAAAAGACCGGTTGATGCCGTATCACGTTATGGTGGTGAAGAGTTCGTCATCACCTTGCCAAATACCGATCTTACAGGTGCGTGTTTTATTGCGGAAAAGATAAGAGTGTCGATAGCGTCATCTGTCATAGACTTTCAGGGCGAACTTATTTTGTTGACGGTTAGTCTTGGCGTGGCGGCGATCATTCCAGAAGACGCTATGCTTTCTGATCAGTTATTTTCCTGGGCTGATAGCGCTTTGTACAAAGCCAAAAAGTCAGGCAGGAATAAGGTCGAACATCATCGGTCTGTGACCAAGAACTGATTGCTCTCAAATACTCTACAGGCTCAAAATTAATACCTTAGCATGCTCTGCGACGCAAGGAAGGTGGCTTTAAAGAACATCTAATTAGTCGCCTTGTTTTCAAAAAAAGGCACGTGGCGTTCTTTCGAATATAGACCACTTACGCTTTACAAAAGAGATTGAAGGTTATGATAAACATCACCGACAGTCCAAACCCTCGGAAGCTTATAACTACAAGGTCTATCAAAGTCCCTAATAGGCGAAGGAGGTCTATTAGGTGCCATCATAAAGTTGATCTACTTCTCAGTCTTGTCCCTATGGCATGAAATGTATGTCGCTGTGTCACTCTCGGCTAAGCACTAAGGGCTGATTCTAGTTACTCTTATCGTGCGTACCAAATAAAAATAACTGGAGAGTAGTATGAGTTGGTTGAGTAAACTCCGAGATCAAATTAAAGCTGATGCAGCAGCTGCAAAAGCTAAAGCCGAGGCCGCAGCAGCCGCCGCAAAAGCAAAAGCGGATGCTATAGCAGCGAAAGCCAAGGCCGCAGCAGAAAAAGTCGCAGCCGCCGCAGCAGCTGCCGCCGCAGTAGCCGCTACCACCGCAGCTGCAGCAGCCGAAAAAGTCAGGATTGACGCTCTGCCAGAAGTCATCGCTTTTCGGGAAGCCGTTTCTGCATTTGACGCGAAAATCGCAAACGACCAAATTTCTAGCAGCAGCCAAGAATCCTTTGCTGTGCCATACATTGGCGAATATACGCCACCAGACTGGTCTTACTCGGAAGAAAAAGGCTGTACTGCCGAAGTAGAAACGGTTGATGAAATAGCCGACTTGGCAGCGGGTTATTCATGTGACGGCCTTGCTGTCACCATTGGCACTTCATTTACCCAGCGAGATCAGTACCCTTTCCCGACCTTGTATCACAATGCGAGCGCCAGCGTTCAAAGTGAGCGGGATCAAGAGCTAATACAAGCCCGAATGGATAATTGGTTTGATGGTGTTCGTATCCCAGGTGCTTGGGTGCATGGCAATGTCAGTTCACCTGATGTATTAAAAAATACCGTATGGACACTTCGAGGCACGGCTGAAGAGCGTGCAGCCACTGCGCGTGAAAATGGAATGGGTGTTAATGATGCCGATGTCGGTGATGATGCAACAGATGTATTTGAAGCATTGGTTCACTATTTTTCTAAGAACATGCTGCTGTTTATTTTCAACCCGACTATCCTGGCGAAGATTACCGACTTGATTGAACTGTTTGTTTCTAATGCCTTCGATGATGATCTATTTAGACTCAAATTTCAGTTTATTGACCCAATACTGTTGGCGGTACCCGAAACGCGTACCAATAACATAGAGCATTGGAATTTCTATCCTGATAACTTGCCGGGTAAATATCCAAAACAACCATTTGATGCAGAGTTTCGTAATGACGACGTCATTTCGTGGTTGCAAGTCGCGCATGCTTCGCCCTTTTCGCGCTTGAAGCCTTACACCTCACATCAGAGCAATTTTGAAGTGACCAATAGCATATTCCGTCAAACCGATGCGTTTTCGAGCGATAACTTGGATACGGCAATGGCAGAAGGGCGAGTATTTGTGTGTGACTTCAAAGAATATCACGATGCAAATGTGAAGCCTCGTCCTAATACCGGTGCGGTTTTCTACGCCGGTATCGCGATGTTTGCGGTGCCGAAAAATGGCGGTGGTCTTAAAACGATTGCGATGCAGTCGACTCAAGATACGCCATCGGGCTGGTTCCAGACAATGACTTGGCGGACTTTGAATATTCAAAATCCGAATAAACCGTTCTCTGAAATCCTGACACCAAAGAGCAACTACTGGGCGTGGCAGCAAACCAAGTTAGCCTTTATGAGTATGTATGCGATCAGTAACGTGATTGATCACTTGTCGACGCATGTATTTTTATATCCACTACCGATTAGTTTGTATCGAAATATTCCTGACCATCATCCGATTACTGCGCTCCTAGAGCCGCATTTGATGTCTTTAGTCGCGAATAACCATGCGGGAATTTTCTCTGAAGTCGGTTTTCCTGATCCTGTCCATCAGGGATATGGTGACGGTACAACTGGACTGTTGTCAGGCTTACCAGGCAAAGTATCGGGTTGGACCGGTGAAACCTTTATCGAAGAAACGGTTAGGCGGGCAAATTGGTACGACTTTGCTGAACAGGGAACGCCACTGGACCGGAATAGTGATACCGACTTTAGTGCGATCAGAGACTTTCCCTTGCATGATGATTCCGGTACGTTCCCTATCATTCAAGAGTGGGTCGGCAATTACATTGACCTGTACTACAACTCAGATACTGACGTCGTGATGGATCACGAGGTGCAAAACTTCTGCTCAGAATTGGAAGACAAAGTGGCAGGTTTTCCAGGTTCACTTGGCAGTAAAGCGGAGTTGGTGGGTATGTTGACGCGCATCATTTATTGGTCGTCAAACAATCACGGATTTGAAGCCTTATTGTCAAACCAGCAGTTGGCACCTTTTGGTTATTTTTCAGAATGGTTACCAAGAGCGAACAGCCGCCGGTCTGAAAAGGACTACCTTAATACGCTGCCACCGCTCAACTATGGCTTGGCCTCTTTTTGTGGCGGTCGAATTTTTGTTGACTTACCGCACGATTGGCACCGTTCTTTGGGTAAATATCCGCATGGCCAGTTTATGCATGACCCTCGTGTTTATCAGCATTTGGATAACTTCCAGAGTCAGCTATTTCAATTGGATGAGCAGATCAAAGTAACAAACGCTAATCGCCGTTGGGAATATAATCTAATGCGCCCAGCCACCATGACATGTAGCCCATGGAACTAGGAGATAATAATATGCAAAAGCCTAATGAAATGATTAAACCAAAGAACGAATGTAATACCGCTCGCCGAGCCTTGTTGAAAAACACCGCGACGGTAGCGGGTCTAGCGACCATCAGCCCAGCGATTAGTTTTGCTAGCAGCCAGCCAAGTAATAAAACCTTAGTTGAAAAGACCAAGGCTGAGCTCGCATCAGACTATCAGCAAGAGCAGCATCAACACATTGTATCGGTATTGAATAAGTATGCGGCGAAATCAAAGCGTGTCACTGCTGAACATATTGATCGCTTTGCAACAGGGTTTACCAAAATGAATGGCGATCTTAATTACAAGGAAACGTTTAAAAATCTAGATGGTGAATACCGCTTAGTGAAGTTGTTCATCAAAAGTTTGAATGCAAGTACTTAACATAAAGTAGTGGGCACTAGTTAAGTTGCTCAGTTTTAAGTGAGGCTGAGTTGCATTTTTTAAACACATCTTTTGAAAACTATTTTGAAGAGAAGAGGGTACGATTATGGGTATTAGTCCAACACAATTAATTATAGTTTTAGTGATCGTTGCATTAGTTTTCGGCACCAAAAAACTGCGCAATATGGGCGGTGACATCGGGGGCGCCGTGAAGGGATTTAAGCAAGCGATGAATGGCAAAGATAGTACGCCCTTGGTCAGCCAAGACAATGCAGAGGTTTTCGACGCTGCAGTAGAATCTGTTCCGGTAAAAGAGCAGGTCTAACGGTCTGTTCTTTTGGCTGCAGGCTGTGCTTGAAAGAACTTGTTAGACGCTCTTTTTAGGCAATGTGGTATGGTGCACAAAACTTAATTCATTTAAGGTCTGTGTGAAATCAATGTCTCAAGCACCACAAATAAAAATTCCTGCCACTTATATGCGAGGCGGCACCAGTAAAGGTGTTTTTTTTAGTTTAAAAGACTTGCCTGAAAATGCGCAAACGCCTGGTCAAGTGCGTGATGATTTGTTGCTACGTGTTATCGGTAGCCCCGACTCATATGGTAAACATACCGATGGTATGGGGAGCGCTACTTCTAGTACTAGCAAAGTGGTTATTGTCTCTGAAAGTCAAAAAGACACACATGATGTCGATTACTTGTTTGGCCAAGTCGCTATCGATAAAAACTTGGTGGATTGGAGTGGCAACTGCGGAAACCTCAGTGCGGCTGTCGGGGCTTTTGCTATCCATCAAGGACTAGTTAAGGAGAGCGGAACGGGGAGAAAGACGGGAAATAGGCTTCCGAAAGATGGCGTTGCGGTCGTGCGAATTTGGCAAGTGAATATTCAGAAAACCATTATCGCGCATATCCCAATGGCCAACGGAGAAGTGCAGGAATGTGGTGACTTTATGCTGGACGGCGTGAGCTTTCCGGCGGCTGAAATCAAAGTGGAATTTCTAGATCCTGTTGAGAGTGATAGTGACAATGCTGGCAAGCTGTTTCCAACTAATAATCTAATCGACGAATTAGATATTCCGGCCCTTGGTATTGTGAAAGCTACTTTAATTAATGCAGGCGTTGCGACTATTTTTATCAACGCAAAAGAGTTGGGTTATCAAGGAACGGAATTACAAGCTGATATTAATAACGATGAGGCGGCGTTAGCAAGGTTTGAAAGTTTGCGAGCATATGGTGCCCTCAAAATGGGTTTGATATCCAATTTGGAAGAAGCGGTTGGTCGACAACATACCCCTAAAATTGCCTTTGTCTGTGCGCCAATTTCCTATCGCGCTTCAAATGGTAAACAGGTTGAAGTAGACGATATTGATCTTTCCGTGAGAGCGCTCTCTATGGGAAAACTGCATCACGCAATGATGGGTACCGCTGCCGTTGCAATCGCTGCAGCCGCTTCTATCCCCGGTACCTTGGTCAATTTGGCTGCGGGCGGAGGCGAAAAAACATCGCTCTGTTTTGGCCACCCATCAGGCACGTTACAAGTGGGGGCTGTCGTTATGAATGATACAACAGCCACAAAAGAACAAGGCGCTTGGCTAGTCAACAAGGTGAACATGAGCCGAAGTGCACGTATAATCATGGACGGTAGGGTACATATTCCATCGGTTTAGTGCTGCCCTTAATCTGTGAGCAGAGCGAATCAACCCTTCATTAGCGTGTTAAAATATCTCCCTCTTTTATTCTTGAATAAGGCCTTCGGATGTTCGTATCCACTCGCCTTGATAGCCTTCCTTATAGTTGAACTCAACAAAAAGTGATTCACTACTCAGAAAAGATCAAGTGGCATGAAATGCACACTGTTTTGGCATCCTCGGTTTAGCGTTGCTAAGCGCTTCAGGATAGGCTGGTGTTTGTTAAAAGTACAGAAAGGATAATCTTTGAACAGCGCTCTAATCGTTCTTTAAACGTAAGGCTTGCGCAGTATTTATCGGAAGCAATGAGAGGGGTTCAGTATGTTTGATGTAGGGTTTCTTGAACTGATTCTTATTGGCATTATTGGTTTGTTGGTACTGGGGCCGGAGCGCCTTCCAGTAGCAGCGCGCACCTTAGGTAAATGGTTAGGCAAAGCGAAACATATGATGAATCAGCTATCAAGTGAAGTGGATAAACAACTTGAAATTGATGAATTAAAAGAACAGTTAAAAGAGCAGGGCGAACACCTTAATATTAATGAGGATATTCAACAAATCAAAACAACAGCAAATGCTGTTTTAAAAGACGTTAACGGTGTGAAGACCTTTGGTGGTAAAGACTTCATAGCGAACGCGACTCAAGCCAAACCGACACTAAAGAGGGTGATCAATGAGTAATACATCATCTACACCATCATCAATTTCCTCATCAGAAAAGACAGGCGCTAGCTCTCCTGTATTACAGGCAATAATTGGGCACTTGCTTGAGCTGAGGAACCGTCTTATACCGGCTTTAGTCGTTATTCTGTTAATCTTTTTGGCGCTATATTCCGTCAGTAACGAATTATACGTATTTGTTTCTGAACCGCTGAGGCAATTTTTACCGGAAGGCACGTCTATGATCGCAACCGATGTCGCATCGCCTTTTCTTACCCCTTTTAAATTAGCGTTAATGGCATCGATTTTTCTTGCTATGCCTTTTGTGTTATTCCAAATTTGGCGTTTTGTGTCCCCTGCGTTATACAAAAAAGAAAAGTTTTTAGCGGTGCCCATTTTGATTTCGAGTGTTGTTCTATTTTATACCGGAATTGTCTTTGTCTACTTTGTCGTATTTCCACTGGTATTTGGTTTCTTTACCAGTGCGGGACCTGACGGCGTGGCTGTGATGACCGATATTAGCCGCTATCTGGATTTTGTACTTAAGCTATTTTTTGCTTTCGGTCTGGTATTCGAGATTCCTATTGTGATTGTTGTTTTGGTTGTTGCGGGTGCCACAGACACTAAAAGTTTAAGCGAAAAAAGGCCCTATATTGTGGTCAGCTGTTTTGTTGTTGGTATGCTTTTGACGCCACCCGATATCATTTCTCAAACCTTATTAGCGGTGCCTATGTATTTGCTATTTGAACTGGGTTTAGTGTGCTCAAAGCTGATCGAGCAAGAACCGTCAGCACTATCTAATTGTAATGGGAAGGAGTAAAAAACGATGCAAGGGACTACCTACGCTTTACCGCATGAAATGCTAGCAAAGAATGCTAGAAAAATGCCTAACACTGTATATTTGAGGCAGCCGGTTAAAGGGGTGATTAGAGAGCACACCTGGGCGGAAGTATATGACGCTGCCTTGAAATTGGCTGGCGCATTTCGCAACTTAGGGCTAAGGCCGGGTGACAAGGTATCGATATTATCAAAGAATGTGGCTGAATGGTTTATTGCCGATTATGCGATTATTTTATCCGGCATGATCTCTGCGCCTATTTATCCCTCTGCTGGCGAGAAGACCATTTCTTATGTGCTTGACCACAGTGAGGCCAAGGCAATTATTGTCGGAAAGCTGGATGATAAGGCGCCTGCTGAGGCGGCATTAGCAGGACGTTTATTAATAAAAATAGCCATGCCATACGATACTATAAAGTGTGAGTTCAAAATGGCGGGGCTGATAGCCACACATGAGCCGCTAAAAAACGTATGGCAGCCTGTATTGGATGATGTATTTTCGTTAATTTATACCTCCGGATCTACCGGCAACCCTAAAGGTGGTGTGTTGAGTTATAGAAATATTGCTTACGGTGCGACTACTATGAAAACGACATCAAAGCTTACCCGCTCTGATCGTTTGTTGTCATACTTACCGCTCGCCCACGTTGCCGAGCGCGCTGTGATTGAACATGCAAGCTTGTATTCGGGTGCGACGGTCACCTTTGTTGAATCCCTAGCAACCTTTGCCGAAGACCTGCAAAAAACTAAACCGACTTTCTTTTTCTCCGTTCCGCGTTTATGGATGAAGTTTCAGTCTGGCGTGTTGTCTAAAATGACGCAGAAAAAACTCGATACCTTACTCGCCATTCCAATTGTTAGTACCTTGGTGAAGAGCAAGATAAAGAAGCAGTTAGGGCTCGATAAAGCTCGTATATTTGGTTCGGGAACGGCACCCATTTCCCCAGCGACACTAAGCTGGTTCAGTGCTATCGGAATTGATATATCGGAAGGTTGGGGGATGACGGAGACGGCGGGGATTTCAATTATTCATAGCCCGTTCAACAAAGAAAAATTAGGTAGCATTGGTCAGCCTGTTGTGGGCACCGAGGTTCAAATTTCTGAGTCAGGTGAAATTCTCGTTAAGAGTGATGGTGTCATTAAAGAATATTATAAGGAGCCTGAAAAAACGGCTGAAACCTTCAAGGAAGGTTGGTTGCATACCGGAGATAAAGGTGAATTTGATGCGGACGGTTATATTCGGATTACCGGGCGTGTAAAAGATATCTTCAAATCTGGAAAAGGTAAATACGTGGTACCGGTTCCGATTGAAAGTCTGCTATTTGAAAATACCATTATTGAGCAAGTTTGTGTGATGGGTTCAGGGCTTCCACAACCGGTAGCGGCAATCGTTTTGTCCGATGAAATAAGCAGCGACCTGACGGTAAATCAGGTACAACAGAGTCTTGATGATACCTTGATTCTGGTCAATGAACGCCTAGAAGGGCATGAAAAATTAGACCGTATTATTGTCTCAAAAGAACAGTGGTCGATCGAAAATGGCCTGTTAACACCGACCATGAAAATCAAACGAACAGATCTGGAAGATAAGTATAAGGACGTCATTTCAGTTGAAACTAAAGACAAGGTTGTTTGGCAATAGCGCTCGTGGGGTCAGACCCCGAGTGATGAGGTAGATCCATCTCCGAGTGTCGGGGTCTAACCCCGGCTGGATCTGAGTAGGAGTACAAACGATGATTGATGAAATATACCCCCGTTTATTTCTAGAGGTTATTCCTGAAGATATCAAAAAAAGATGTCCTGATTTTCAGTTGCTGATGAAGGGGAAAGAAACCGAAGGTGAGATTAGTCCGATTTTCGGTAAGTTAATTAATACCATCTATAAGCAGAACCCAAATTCGGATATCGGTTTGCAGTATGGCAAGTATCTATGGCCGCAAACACTGTGTGATTATACCCGGGTCATGATGACCTCAAATGACGTTGGCTCTGTGTTAAATTTGACCGAACGCACCCATCCGGCACATGGGGCAAGCTACTATCCGTTTATGCTCAATAAAGACAAGGTGTTTTCCTTGGCGCTGACCTTTCCTTATAAATCGTATGTCTCACCCATGCAACGACGATTTTGTATTGAGTCCGTATTTTCCTTCACCGCTAACGGGATTAAATCGACGACCGAGCTGGACTTTAAGCCACTCTTCGCCAGTTTTGATTTCCCCGAACCGCGTTATGTTAATGAATATAGAGCGATGTTTGGCGATAACCTTCGCTTCAATGCGCCCTTGAATATGATTGAGTTTGATGATCGCTACTTGCTAAAACGTTTATCTACCCGAAACCCAACATTGCACCAGTTGTACCTCAAAAAAAGTAGGCTTGGCCATCAAGAAAAACCCAATGAAACCAATAATGTAAACAATAGTTTCGAACAAACGGCGATTGCTTACATGATAAAGCATTGTCCTGAGTCATTTTCCTGTCAAAATCTGGCACAGCATATGAATATTTCAGTACGAGGCTTACAGCAAAAACTAAAACAGCAAGGCGTAACTTTTTCGGATATATGTAATTTGACCAGAAGGGAGTTAACCAAAATTTATTTGATTCAAGAAAGACAAACCATTGACTGGACCACAGATAAACTAGGATTTGAATCCCGCTCGGGTTTCTCCCGATTTTTCAAAAAGGAATTTCACTCAACCCCTTCAGATTTTCTAGCCTCAGCCTATTACAGCTAGTTGGGGTCAGACCCGACACTCAGAGGTAGAACTACCTCTTCAATCGGGGTCTGACCCCATACCTACTATTTTTATCAAATCAGCGTTATAGCAGTGGCTGTAGTTTTGGCCAAACTAAATTCGCTATTTTCGCTGAGCCAGACGCATTAGGATGAATGTCATCGCTTAATATATCGTTTTCAGTAATGGCACTAACGGACGGCGTTAAGTCACAGTTAGCCGCGGTATTATCGCAAGCGTAACCCAGCCACTCATTGCCGTAATCAACTGCCTTAGATAGATTCGCATCACCGCCTTTTGGGTGGTAGTAGCCGATGTAAAGAATATTTTCAACGCCATCGTTACCCATGTTATTTAAAAGGTTAACCGCATCAACATAAATATTTTGAACGAGATTTTTACAGGAATTTGAAATATTACGACGATACCATCTTGTTCGGCATCCGTAAGGATCAAACAATTTTGCTGGGATTAGTATGTCGTTACCGCCACCGTTCATAATAATGGTGTCAATATTCGAGTCGGTATTGTTAGCTGCACCATACTGATTAACTACTGAGGGAGCTAATACACCCCCTGCGATCTCAGCAGCACTTCGCGAATAATTTCTAAAGGTTTGACCCGCAAGCGCTTCGAGGTTCGCTTCGATTTCTCCGCTTAAATCTAGGACAGAATCTCCTAGGGAGATAATTTCGTTTCGGTCGGCAGATTCCACATAAGGGTTACCTGAACTACAACCGACCACACTCACTACCACAGCCATTGCACTAATGACTTTGACAAAAGAGAGACCTCTTTGGTGTATTGCTTTGATTAATATTTTCATTTGTTTCTCCATTTTTTAGATTTATCGTTGGAGAATTCAGAATATCTTGATTAAGAAAAGTTCAGTTAAGCCTAGTGTGAACAAAAAGAGAGCATTTTTGCGTAATCGGCATAATGTGTTTGAAGCAGGTAGAGCAAGCAACAGATAATTTTAAGTATCAACATCAGTCTATTTTGTTTCTACAACAGAGCTTCTTTGGTCTAGTATGATAAGACTGCTCTAGTACTTTTAAATTGCTAGTTAAGTATATTGCCACTAAGGAATTTTGATGCACTGGGATACTATTAAAAAATCTATTGGCTTATTTTGTGCTTTTATTGCACTAGCGGCATCCTATAGCCCTATGTTATTCGCACAATGTAATAAAGAGCTAATCAATGGTTGGGGTGGTGAGTGGGAGCCCTTCTTAATGGGGACGTCTGATAAGCCAGGCGGTCTTGATATCGACATATTAGATGCAGTGATAAGTGCTTCAGGTTGCAGTTGGAAAAATACTCCCTTAGAACTTCCCTGGGCACGCCATCTTGGCTTGATCAAGTTAGGGCAATTGGATATAGCCACTGCCGCTAGTTGGACGGAAGAAAGAGCAGCTTATGCATATTTTACTAAGCCGTATCGGAGTGAATATGCTGCGCTCTTTGTCAGGAAACAAGACCTCGAAAAATATTCACCACTCCCTTTACAAGAACTCTTCAGAAAATTTCATGGTATCGGTGTTGAGCAAGGTAACTCATACGGTAAAGTGATGGATACATTATTAGCGTCGATAGGGGATCAGGCTCAAAAGGTAAATAGTAATAAACAGAATGTTCGAAAACTGTTGGAAAAACGTATTGATGGGTACTTGGGATTTCTGCCTTACGATGCAATGCTGATTAAAAAAATGAAGCTGGCGGGTAAAATCGAGATGTTACCTTTGTCGGTTACTCGTACTGGCGATATACACATTATGTTAAGCAAAAAAGCTAACTCAGAAGCGATATTTCAAGCACTTGAGTCAGGCTTAGCCAAAATAAAAAGCAATGGCCGTTATGAACGTATTATCAAAAAGTACAGTGATAAATATGGTGTTTCTCACTGGTAAAGTGGGAACTATTCAGTCCTCTTATGCTGTAGTCGCCATTACTTTTGTATTTATTTAGTATAAGTTTTAAACGAACTCGTAACGGTATTGAAATTAGCGAGCCTTGAGTAAACCCTCCTGCTTAATCGGCAATCTCATATTTGAAAAGTTCAGCATTGCATGTTAAAGCGTGATTCATTCGTGAGTGCTTTGACCTAAAACGCCTTCAAGTGAGAAGGCGATTCGGTTTACTCCGTTTTCCGAAAGATTATCTACGTCGACGGAATCTGCTAAATACTTTCTTGGCTGCGGCTTTGGCTTTGGCGGCGGCTGCTTGTACTGCGGCCTTAGCTTTCGCTGCTATCGCATCTGCTGTGGCTTTCGCTTTTGCAGCTTGCACCGCTAAAACTTCATTTCCAATGCGCACGGCATCTTTAATATTAGTCGCTGCGAACACAATAGATTGTTCAAGCGTGATATCACTTAGTCCTTTGACTTGCTCTGTTAATAGGTCTTGCGAAGACGCCATGCTGCCAAGTTGATTGATGCCCATTACGTCCTGTGATGCCCAGGGTAAGATGCTGGCTAGAATGGCAAAGTCGGCTTCATCGCTAATTTGGGTGTTCTCAAGGCAAGGTGCAACGCCAGCAAGTGCTGAATCTTCAGAATCTGGATAGCTTACATCCAAGTAAACATCTCCCATCTTCATACCACTACCGCCCACGTGGAAGAACTGGTTAATGCAGTCGGTGTAACGGCCGTTGACGTCCATTGCCAAACTCGCATCGCCTTCCCATGACTCCATGACTCGTGCGTTACCGTTCAGTACGTCATCGATGATATCAAAGACAGTATTGCCGTCGTCTTCGTTCATTGTGCTGCCTTCTATCAATGGGAAGGTCAATACGTGGCCGCCAAAGAATGGGCGATAACCCGGCGCGAAATAACCATAGTTTTCAAGTTTATCAAGTTGTGTTCTTTTTCTATCCATCTCTGACAGTCTTTTTTCATCACGAAGCTGATCACGGGTTTCAAGTGACGCTTCGCCTGAAATCTCATCGAAGAAGCTGTTATACGTAAAGCCTGAAATGGTGTTGTCCTTTCGTGCAGCGATCAGCGCGAAACGGTCGTTTGGCCATTTAGCCGACAAGAAGTTAGAAATGGTTCCCATGTTAGTTGGGGCGAAACGCTGGTCCTGTGCCAATCCGGCAGATTCACTTTCTAACCATTCAAGATAGGTCATGGCATTCCATGAATCAGTTACTTTCTTATGCGCGCGTTGAGAAGGATAAAGCGCTGCACTTTCACCTTGAGGTGCCCACATAATCGGGCCAGCATCGTTAAAAAGGTAGCCTTTTTCTGGCGCAAGCGCAGTACGATAAGTGTGATATAACAACTCTGAAGCAAAACCACCTGCGCTTTGGCCGCTAACGACTAACTGCTTAGGCTGCTCAAGGTTAGCTTTTAACCAAGTTAATACTGCGCCCTGTATGCTCATGCCGCGTTGTGACGCAGTCATTGACTCGCCATCTTCTGTATAGGTGTTGTAGGCGTCACCTAGGCCGAGATCTTGTGTGCAGTAAGGTAAATATACTTTGGTCCAGTTTTTGAATTTAGGGGCATAGTTTGGTCTTAATGACGTTGTAAATAGTGATGCTTGGCTAGCAGCACGTAAAGCGACGTCGGGGCTCATGCCTTCAGCTTTATCACCGATAAGGCCAGAGTTTGATTTACCGCCAGAGGTTTTTTGGCAGGAGTCATAATCCCAACAACCGCCGCCCGCTTCGAAGAAAACCACCATGTTGGCGCTGGTATAAGAACGCTTTACTAAGAATTTATAGTCATCGCCATTTAGGCATTTAACACTGCCTGCGCCATTTTTGTCGTCATCACCTTTAAGGTTGATGGCTTGCCAAAGCAGATATTTATTTGCCTTAAAGCCATCATCAAAACCGCTTGATTCAGAGGGGTTTTCGCTGAAGGTCATAAACGGCATGTCAGCTTTCAATTGTGAGTTGACAGGATTGTTGGCTGCTTGCGGATGGCTTAGGTTCCAAAGTGATTGAACCGCACTGTAGTTTCCAGAATTGTCACCTGTCTCAGCTAGGGTCTGGCCAGAAAATGCTAAAAGGCCAGTGCAGGACACTGCGAGTAGATTGTTGCGTATTGATTTCATGTATCGCCGGTCTCAGTTAAATGATTTGGCAACACGTCGGCGGATTTCGTCTATGAAAGCGTGCTCAGCTTCAAGAGGCGGCCCGACTATCCTTGTTGTCTATTAAGACTAAAAGAGGACTCGAGGCTTTCCGTCCCGCGATT
>Ga0105350_10001212_pt1 | contig 16575 bp, 15 predicted proteins | sample EN1Hudsemesocosm_FD_83506 | JGI IMG/M metagenome (GOLD analysis project Ga0105350, IMG submission 83506) | Methane-oxidizing microbial communities from mesocosms in the Hudson Canyon - EN1E Hudson Canyon | ecosystem: Environmental > Aquatic > Marine > Cold seeps | place: Hudson Canyon... | reverse complement strand
GATAAAGATAAAGATAAAGATAAAGATAAAGATAAAGATAACTATCAACTCGCTAATGAAAATGAATATCAAGCACGTATTAACGGATTAATAATCCCTGTGCGACTATCAACTTCAAAAATGACCCGACCTGATGATGACGATGAAAATACACTACTGATTATTCATGATATTCGCCAACGGAGGTCACTCGAAGCCCAGCGTGAAAAAGCATTAATAGAAGCTCAAGCCTCAAGTCAACTAAAGTCTGAATTTCTCGCTAGTATGAGTCATGAGATACGGACTCCGATGAATGGCGTCATTGGCATGCTGCACTTATTAATGAATGAAAAAATTTCAGACAAACAACGACACTTCGCCTCTCTAGCACAATCCAGTGCGGATTCCCTGCTAATTTTGATTAATGATATTCTAGATTTCTCCAAGATTGAAGCAGGAAAAATTGATCTTGAAGTGATCGAATTCAACCCCAGAAACCTCTTTGGCGAATTTGCCGAAGCGATCTCCTTGCGCGCACAAGAGAAAAAACTCGAATTAATTTTAGATGTAACAGGCATCCAAAACTCTATCGTAAAAGGTGACCCTGGCCGGATCAGGCAAGTACTTACCAACCTAGTCGGTAATGCAATTAAGTTCACTGAAGCTGGTGAGATTATAATAAGCGCCAAAATAGAATCAACCAAGGATCACCCCCTTTCCCTAAAATGCTTTGTTTCTGATACAGGAATAGGTATTCCTTCAGAGAACATTAATAACCTGTTCGATTCGTTCACACAAGTTGATGCATCAACCACTCGAAAATATGGCGGAACAGGACTCGGCCTAGCAATTGCAAACCAATTATGCGAAATAATGGGAACCGGTATTGTTGTACATAGCGAACTAGGTAAAGGCAGCCACTTTGAGTTCTCAGTCAATCTTGAGTTTAGTGAGAATTCAATCGAAGTTCGACCGACAGTCGACATCAGCCAACAAAAAATATTAGTAACAGATCCAGGTAAGACTTGCCCCAACATATTAATTAAACAGTTAACCGAATGGGGTGCCGAAGTAGATGGTTCATCAGACGCCAATACGACATTGTATTTATTAGAAAGTCTTCATAAAAACGACCCTGATAATCAGTACAATATTATTTTCATTGATAATTTACTCACGGATATGGATAGTTTATCGCTTGGTAGGCGCATACAAGATGATGATCGTTTCAAGGATATCCAACTAATATTAATGTCGTCGTTTATTGATAGAGGCGACAACCTAAAATTATCAGAAATGGGGTTCACCACATCCTTTCCTAAACCTATCACGACAAAAGACCTATTTAAATCACTTGAAATGGCATTACTAGCACCTACCAAAACACCTTTAAAAGCAAACCCAACGCCACAAATAGAAGAAAGCACCTCCATAAGTGATAACTCTGCTCTTATTGTAGCTACCAAAATTCTCCTAGTTGAAGACGTCGTGGTAAATCAAATAGTGGCCAGCTCTACATTAGAGCTATTTGGGTTTGAGACCGATATCGCCAATCATGGCCTAGAAGCACTCGACATGCTTAAAGCCTCTCCTAAAGAGCCCCCCTATAGTTTGATTTTAATGGATTGCCAAATGCCCGAAATGGATGGCTACGAAACCACACAGAATATTCGCAGTGCTGTCTGTGGTGAACGCTACAGACATATACCCATTATCGCGATGACAGCCAATACTATGAAAGGAGATAAAGAGAAGTGTCTTGAAGCGGGTATGAATGATTTCATCAGTAAACCGATTGAGCCTGAAATATTAAATGACACCATTCGTCAATGGTTAACAAAACAAAGAACTACGCCTTGATCCGAAAAGCAGTGGAAAGTGATGCAAATGAAATAAGTCATCTAGTTGCTAACTTGTCTCACTTTTATCTGAATGATGAACAGGCAGACCTACCTGAATGGTTTGCAAATACATTAGATATAAAAGAATTTAAACACAGACTAAGCAACGACTATTTCACCCATTTAGTCGCTGTACTAAATAACCAAATTGCTGGCTATATCGCCATGCGAGGAGAAAACCATCTCTACCACCTTTTTGTGGCTGAACAACATCAAGGCAAAGGCATCGCACGAGACTTATGGCAGCATATGGTCAGTATCTCACCTTCAGATAGTTACACATTACGCTCCTCTATCCATGCTATTCCGGTGTACCAACAATTCGGATTTATCAAAGATGGCGAATCTGGAGAAAGAGACGGTATTTGCTATCAAGAAATGCTTTTTAAGACGTAATCATTAAACAGAAATTTTCTAAAAACTATTCATGCTAAAGAGTTGATATATAGAAAAAATCCGTCTAAAAACACCCCAAATCAGCACCCACCCTATAAATAATAATGCGTATACTCAATAAAGCTTTCAGTAGCTAAATCTAGATGTCCCCATTAACCTTTCTCAATGCTCTCTCAACCATAAGTTCGAGGTGACCAATGAAACGTTTATATTATTTAAGCCCCTCCCTTAACAGCACAGATTTCATATCTAAAGATTTACACGAACAAGGTATCATTGACTGGAACTTCCACGTTATCAGTAAAGACGATGCGGGTATTTATACCCACCACCTAAACTCTGCCACTACATTCCAACGAACCGATGTTGTCAGGTATGCTGAGCGAGGAATGATTAGCGGAGGACTTATAGGCTTTTTACTTTTATTTCCGTTAATGTATTTGGAGGCTTATTCCTTGAATGTCTGGCTTGCCATCTGTTTTTTCTGTCTATTTTTTGGTGCTTGGAGTGGTGGTATTGGCGGGATTTCCAGAGAAAATTATAAAATCCAACGTTTTCATGATCAATTTTCTAACGGCCAATATCTGATCTTGGTAGATGTCAGAAAAAAAGATGAAGCGACTGTTCAATCGATCATGTCCTTACGCCACCCCGAAGCAAGCCTTCAAGGTTTTGATTCAACCTTCAATAACCCTTTTGCTACCGTACCAACATAACTTGGCACTAATGACTTAATCAATTGCTTTTTAGAGTAGTTGATTAAGTCATTAAGGATCAGCAAAAGTTTATCGTGGTTCCAGCTCTTCATATTGATGACAACTATCAAGAATTTCCCACCATTCAGCCTTAGAGGTCGCATATATATGATACGCAGGCTTTTCATCTATGGGTGTATCGAAGGTCCCCATTCTCAGCCTGACATTATCAGGTAACTCATCTCGACGACTATAAATTGGACTGCCACATTTTGAACAAAATGCACGTTTTTTCCCCGGGCTGGATTCATACTCTGTAATAAGGGCCTTGCCCTGAACAATATTAAAGCCACTACTTTCCACTGGCATATTACACGCAAAGGGTGAACCTTGTGCCTTTCTACACTGCTGGCAGTGGCACATCGCTATCTTTCCCAACTCCCCTTGATATTCGAATTTAACTGACGAACACAAACAACTTCCTTTAATCATATAACGCTCCTTGAATGAAACTTTCTCAAAATAGCTAAACCAGTCCTGCCACTATGCTCTTTTCTTTCAAGCACCTACCAACAAATGTTACTTGCTTTAAAGAAGAAGTTCGAGTAATTTAACAAATGTACTGACTGGTCAGTTTATTGTATTTCACGAGATTGCTACTATGCTTCCACGTCGGCGTTTTTTAAAACTTGCAACAGCAAGCCCAATAGCAGTGAGCGCTTTGGCTCAGACTGCCTGCAGTTTATTCAATAGCGAAAGTACTAAAATTGAACGCACACAATTCGGGAATTTACTGAGTTTTACCACCAACGAAGCAAATACCCTGTTTGCATTTGCAGAAGGTTGCTTGGCATTAGACCAAAACACACTTTTCAAAGCGCAAGTCATCCCGCGCCTCGATGAAGAACTTTATTTTGTCTCGAGCTACATCAAAGAAGATTTTAAATTAGCGCTCTCGGTGATGGAGTATTTACCCCTGGTATATGGCGAATTCTCACGCTTTAGCAAACTTGCAGTACAACAACGTACGGCTTTTCTAGATAAACTAAAAAATACCGATAGCACCACCGTCCGGGCGGTTATTCACAATATTCGTATGACCGTTATGCTGTCATTTTACGGCCACGATTCCACCTGGAAAAGCATTCAATATGACGGGGCGTTTACTCAGATCCCGCCACAAATCAGCACTCAAAGACAACACTATGCTGATATCACTTCTCCTCAGAGCACCTCTCTTCAGAAGGCATCTGTTAGTAAGGACAGTTCAAAAATATGAAAAAATCCATCTATGAGCACGGTGATTACACTGGAAATGAAAAATTTACCACCCAAGTACTTGTCATCGGTACCGGTTGTGGTGGCGCAAGTGTTGCCAAGAAGCTAACGGATCAAGGCATTCAGGTAATCATGCTAGAGCAAGGAGGCTATTATCCGGCCAGCAAAATGGACCAGAATGAACTCAATATGGCGGGCAAACTCTACGGCGAACGTTCCTTTGCCACAACACATGATGCCGGCAATGTTCTAGCCTATGGTAATAATGTCGGCGGGGCATCTGTTCATTATTGGGCCGACTCTTACCGGACACCCACAGAAAAAATTAAACTTTGGCATGATCGCTACCATATCAACGGCCATACCGAGAAAGAGCTTTTCCCTGCCTTTGACGAAATAGAGAGCGCTCTGAGCATTCATAACGCCACAGACCCGTTCTTCAACACAATGAATCACAAGTTGCGTCAGGCCTCAAATGACTTACATTGGCATGGCCATCGTGTCCCTCAAGCACGAAAAAATTGTCAAAAGTCTGGCCATTGTATGCAAGGTTGTATTTTTGATGCCAAACAAAGTCAAGTGGTCACCCACATTCCCAGAGCATTAAAAAATGGCGCATTGATATTAGCCGATGCCCAAGCAAGCCATTTGCTGTACGAGGGTAGCAAAGTAATGGGCGTCAAAGTTAACGTAATAGACAGATCAAAAAATAAGCCCTCTGGCTTATCCATTGTGATTAAGGCCGATGCCGTCGTTGTCGCCGCTGGCGGCTTCAATTCATCGTTTTATCTGATGCAACAAGATTTTGCATCTAGTTTACCGGCCCTCGGAAAGCACTTTTCCATGAACCCTTCAACCATGGTCCACGCTCTATTTAAAGAAGATATTGAACAGTGGCGGAACATTCCAGCCGCCTGGGGAGTCGATGAATACCGTTTACGCCGTTACGCTGAAACCAAAGTAGAAAATCAGAATGCAGAAAGTTACCTAGAAGGTGGCTATTTATTAATGCCTAACCAATTACACCCTGCCTCTTTGGCCGCAACCATTCCCGGCTTTGGTGCCGAGCACCGAAGCTGGATGGAAAATCTGAAGCACGTCGGTGGTACGATTGCCTGGATGGATGATATTGAAGATGAACTAGGCGAAATACGCATCAAAAATACCAAGCAACGAGAAGTCTTCTATGAATACGGCCCCCAAACCAAACAAGTATTAAAAGACAGCATCAAAAAACAGATTATCATTAATTTTAGCGCGGGTGCTAAAAAAGTGCTTATAGCCGGTGCTCAAGCAATTACACTTAACTCGGTAGATCAGTTAGAAAAACTAGACGAACTCAAAATCGAAGCAGGTGGTTTATTTATGGCCTCACCCCACCCGGGTGGTGGCTGTAGAATGGGAAACAATAAACAAGACAGTGTTGTCGATTCTCAGCATAGGGTGCACGGTTTCGAGAATTTATTTGTCTCTGATAGCTCAGTATTTCCTACCAGCTCTTCACTGGACCCAAGTCTTACCATCATGGCCTTCAGCTATATCGCCGCCAACCATATTGGAAACTATATAAAGAATGCCTAACCCTATGAATTCAACCATCAGCCCAAGCGAGCAGGCAAAAACCAATAAAGGCAAATTAAGTCAGCACAACATAATAGTCGCGACTCGTAAAATTTTAGCGGATCAGGATTTAAGTTCTTTAAAGCTGGATGATGTCGCGGCTCTCAGTGGGATAGCCAAAAGTAGTGTGCTTTGGCATTTTGGTAGTAAGAATGGCCTGCTATTAGCCGTAGTTGACAGCATCTTTAGCGATATTCAAACGCTCTTACTCCAATTTACCCATGAAGATAACAGTCAACTTTCTATCGAAGCGCAATTAAAACACCTGATGAGTACTCTTGCGCAAGAAATGCAAAAAACACCGGAAGCAAATGCCTTGCTCATTGCCTTTATCGTTAATAAGACGCTGGATAAAACAATTATTCAACAGGTCAGGCTGATGTATCAAAATTACAGAGGAGCCATTTCGGAACAATTGTTTATTCGACATTTAAGTTTCAGCACAAGTATGGCCACCACCCTACTTGCGATCATTGATGGCGTTTATCTGCAATGGTACCTTGAGCCCGATAACATTAATTTAGAGCAAACCCTCGTCGCGAGCATTGATCATATAAAACTTTCTTAAAGTCATCAGCCTGATAAAATCTCCTTCACCGCCCAGCAAAATCAAAAATAAATCAGCTGTGGTATATTAATGGCCACACTCACTTTTTTGGAATATTTGCAGGTAGTTTTGAATTTTGAAATATCCCCGACTACTGCTCATTACCCTAGGCCTTTCAATATCAATCCATTTGATATTACTCTTGAGTGAATTCATAGCAAAAGCGCCCGGCATAGAACATGACCCCGGCATTATGTCTATCTCTATGAAGTATCAACAAATTGGTAACTCTACAGAAAAACTTGATTCAGAAGTGGTTTCTGAAGCCGCGGCTCCACCTAAAAAATCCACCCCCAAAAAACAACAAAAAAAGCCACAGAAACAAACTCCAAAAAAGGTAGTGAAGGTAAAAAAAGAGAAAAAACAACCAAAAAAATTAACCCCTAAACTAGAAAAGAAAGTAGTCGCCACTCAGTCAAACAGCCTTAATAAGGCCACTACCCCGATCAAAAAAAAGCCACCAGAGCCAATTAAAAAACCGATTAAAACCAAGGAAACCATTCAAGAAACCGTGAAGGCCTCAGATCCAGTGAAAGTGTCAGAACCGGTCAAAACGGCAGAGCCAATCAATGAATTGCCAACCGTAACACCCCCTAAAATACCCAGTAAACCTCGCTATAAACTCGGAAGTTCAGAAAACCCCAAACCGTCTTACCCTTCGTTAGCACGAAAGAAAGGCTGGGGAGGCGTGGTTATTATCGGGGTATATGTCAACAAGGATGGCAGCATTAAAGAAATGAATTTTGCAAAATCGACTGACTTCGGAATATTAAACTACGAAGCATGGGAAACCGTTTTAAATAAATGGACCTTTGAACCATTAAGTAATGAAGACGGTTCAGCAATAGAATACATTGAAATACCCTTCCACTTCGGCAATAAATAACACTCAAACAAGTTTAAAACCGATAACTAAGCCCGTTTGAATACATCGCTGCAAGATATCACTGACCGGTTGGTTAAACGGCATATCAACAATATCTTCAAAGCTTTTACCCTCTAAGAATGCCGCTACAAATTGATATTCGTCATCACTCAACACATCGACCCGCATAGAAAAATCAGCGCCACGCCAAATAAGCAGCTTTGCGCCGCCTTCGCTTAAATCGACACTACCCTCTCCCGAATAACGCTCTTGAAATTCATCCTGGTTAACACGCCAAATTCGATGAACGGGATAAGACGAATTGAATAGATGTACTGAGCTAGCTAGACAAAACTCCATCCTCGCATGCTCCTGCTCTGAAATATCCTGTAACTCTACTAAAGAACGCAAACCGTCCTTTGAAAAAACATCTTCAGCTGCATTAAAGGCTTTATGCCACAACAGTTCAAGCTGCGCCACATCCGACAAATAAGGAAGGTCCTGAGCAGGTTTAAACTCTGCAATATATGCCGGTAAGTGTTCTCCATAGCGCCCTAGGTCTGCAGAGCTTGAGGGGTATTTTTTAAGGTAAGCAGACACCATATGCGTAAAATACTCTTCACCCACTAATTTGACACACACTGGATATATATTTGTCAAAGCCGAGGTAATGCCGCCCAGAATACTGCCGCGATAGATATTTATTCGCTCAGTAGGAGAAAGCTCTCCCGCTGCAATAATAGTTGAAGCTGTCTGTGCAATAGTCGCCGTTTTAGCATCGAAAATTGCGTGATAAAATTCATCTTGTAAACATTTAAGTGCATCAAGCGTTTCAATTTTTTGATCATCCATCAAGCTACTTCCTTCATTTTCGCTTCCGCTTTTCTGGCTTCAGACCTAAGCGTTTCAAAGTCGGGGATATCTGTGTCCCACTCAATCAATGTAGGCACACGGCCAAAGCGTTTCAAAGCAGCTTGATACAAGTCCCAAACAGGTGGATGAACACGATAGCCATGGGTATCAAACAAGTACCCTTGCATTTTTTCATAACCGGCCAAATGTATCTCTTTCACTCTATCAGCAGGAATAGCTTGTAGGTATTCATAAGGGTCAAAACCATGATTAACGGCACTAACATAGATATTATTAATATCGAGCAAAATATTACAACCAGACTTCTGACAAATGCCTTGTATAAATTCCCACTCTGTCATTTCCGTCGCGTGAAATTCCAAATATGAAGAGGGATTTTCAACCAGTATTTCTCGTCCAAGAAAATCCTGAACTTGAGATATACGGTCTGCAACATACTGCACAGTAAATTGAGTATAGGGAAACGGTAAAAGGTCATGCGTGTACTGGCCCGATGCAGATACCCATGCAAGATGGTCAGACACATAAGCAGGCTGCAAACGCTTAGCGATGGTTTTTAATCGTGACAGGTAATCCAAATCCAATGGGTCTGCCGACGCCAATGACATGCCTACACCGTGCAAGGTAAGCGGATAGTTTTGTCGGATTTTTTCTGCCCGATGAATCGGTAAACCACCCTCGGCCATATAGTTGTCACTGAGTAATTCAAACCAGGGGACATCAGGCTTAGTATCAAATATTTCTTGATAATGGGCTGAGCGTAAACCTAAACCTACACCTTGGATCGACTGGGTTTTAAATGAAAGATCACTCATGACTTTACCTGATAGGGAAAAATATTACTGATGTGTAGACCGTTGCTATCAATGTTAGTTCATTAAAGAATGCCATTGTCCAGCTCGAATAATAAAAGAGAAAAACCACGATTTCCTAAAGAAATTATATCTTGCATCACTTTGATCAAAATACTTTATGAAAGATACACGAAATCAGTCTAATTTTTCAGTGTCACCTAATAATTTAGACTATAGTCTATACTGATATCTTAACATTTTTGTTTTCAGACAATATTGAGACAGCCCTTATGAAACAGTTTTTAGTTGTTGATGACTCTTTTACCATTCGTGAAATGGTAGCCTCGTGTATTAAGGGCGAAGGGAAAACAATAGCACAAGCGGAAGATGGCGTAGAAGCACTTGCCTTAGCGAAAGAAACAAATTTTGATTTTGTTGTCACTGATAATAACATGCCTAACATGGATGGCCTGACACTGGTTGAAGAGCTCAGAAAACTACCTCAATACCAAAACGCACCTATTTTGATGCTCTCAACCGAATCGGACCCAAATTTAAAACAAAGAGGCAAAGAAGTCGGTGTCACCGGCTGGATTCTAAAGCCTATTAATCAGGTCACTTTTTCATCCATCATTGACAAGGTAGTGGAAAAATATAGTGCCTGAAACGAACATAAATTTCTCTAGCGACTATTAGATAACCTTGCATAATCTTCAGCTTTCCATGCCTCCCACTATTTATTACCGAGCTTAGTTTTTGAGTATTTGTCTATGAAAAATTTTTTGGTTGTAGATGACTCCTATACCATTCGTGAAATGGTGTCTTCTTGCATCCAAGATGAAGGAAAGACAATTTTCAAAGCAACTGATGGAACTGAAGCTTTATCTATAGCAAAAAATAATGCCTGTGATTTTGTGGTCACCGATTTCAATATGCCCAATATGGATGGCCTGACCTTAGTGACAGAGCTTCGGAAATTGCCGCAGTATAAAACAACACCTATCCTTATTCTGGCAACAGAATCCAGCCCTGAGTTAAAACAAAAAGGCAGAGATGTCGGCGTCACTGGCTGGATTCTAAAACCAATAAACCTAGACACATTCGCAGATATTGTTGAACAAGTAATTAACCGACATAAACAATAAGAGGGCTTCCCCCTTATTCAGGATAGCCGGTAATCTCTCTAATGCTCTTGTATAACGGCTGAAGCTGTTTATACATTTTCAAGTAGACTTGGTGATACAGCTTAGAATAAATTTTCACGTTGTCAGAGTTAGGCTCAAAGACTTGACCTACACGCGTCATCTTCTCAATCGCCTCATCCATATTAGGGTAAATACCCAAACCAACAGCCACATCTATCGCTGCGCCCAAACCAGAGGTTTCATAGGTATGGGGCCTTTCAGCTGGCATACCAAAAATATCAGCTGTCAATTGCATTGCGGCATCACTTTGGGAGCCCCCACCAGATACTCTCAAGGTTTTAATCTTCACCCCATTACGCTTTTCAAGGGCCTCCATACCTTCTTTCAGTCCATAAGCTAGGCCTTCAAGAATCGCCCGGTAAATATGTGAACGTGTATGCACATCGCCAAAACCAATTATGCCGCCCTTTGCTTCTGGACCTGGATCTCTTACTCCTGGAGACCAATAAGGCTGTAACATTAGCCCCATTGATCCTGCAGGCACATCAGTCACTAATTTATCAAAAAGCTCTTCTGGCTCAATCCCTCGCTCTTCAGCGATACGTAATTCTCGTAAGCCAAATTCTTTTTTAAACCAACTCACCATCCAGAAACCACGATAAATCATAACCTCGGAAGAATATGCGCCCGGTATAGCACTAGGATAGGCTGGCAAAAACTTTATCGGCTCAACATACTTTGTATTACTGGTATTGATGGTCGCGGTGGTACCATAACTCATACATGCGATATCAGGCCTATTGCCACCCGAGCCCAATATTTCGCAGGCTTTATCAGATGCAGCAGCAATAACAGGCAAGCCAACTGGTAAGCCAGTATGCTGTGATGCCTGGGTCGTTACTTCACCCAGCAGTTCTCCTGGGTTGACTAAATCTGGTAGCATAGACAACTTTAAAGAAGGTAAAATTTTAAATCGCCAGTCTGTCTCGGGTGCCCACTTTAGTTTTTTGTAATCGAAGGGAATATAACCCACCTGACTGCCTACCGAGTCATTAAAGTTCCCGGTCATTTTGTAGGTGAGATATCCCGATAAAAGTAAAAACTTATGGGTTTTATCCCAGATATCAGCTTGATTTTGATCCAACCAAATTGCTTGAGATTTTTCACGAAAACGATGGATAACATCCTCTACACGAGCAAGCTTAAAAACCCACTTCCAAATACCCGGCACATCTCCATTTACTTCACTACGACGTTGGTCCAACCAAACTATTGCCGGGCGTAAGGCCTTGCCATTTTCATCTACATTGATCACCGTCCCTCGCTGTGTCGTAATTGTGGCGGCCACCACTTGATCTGGCGTGATATCGGTAGAATCCCATAATTTCTGACAGGCTTTCGCCAGCGAAGACCAGTAATAGTCTGGCTCTTGCTCAGCCCAACCTGGGTGTGTCGAAAAGTAAGGTTCAATTTCTTGCCGACCTTTTGCAACAAGATTCCCTTTGTAGTCAAACAAAATAGCCCGCACACTTTGCGTGCCGTTATCAACGGTGAATATATATTGTTCAGACATATTTTTATCTCTATTAAGGCTGAATGAACGTCACTATCTTGAAAACTGTGTTTCAGGTAATGAGTAATGCTGAGCAATTATATTTTGGTAGCGTTTGCGTTCTGTTTCCCACCTCAAATCATTCCAATTCAGATGATCCTGACATATATGTTTCACTTCACTAAGCACACTCTCCGCACCATCATCCAAAAGCAAACCAATACGGGTTCGTCGTAATAGAAGATCATCGAGGTGCAATATACTTTCGGACTGACAAGCCCAAATCAGCTCAGCCCACATGGTGTCACTTGTCTCGATTTTCTCAAAAGCCTGTTTTGGATTAAGCGCATTATTAATGATCGTCTCAGCATGAATACCGTAGCGCCCCGTCAAACGTTTTGTGGCGACCGCCGTTAATCCAGGGTGTGGCGCCTCAATAGAAACCGCTTCAAAATGACTAGTAGATGTCATATCTTTATTGACTAGTTTTCCAGAAAGGTAGCTTTCGGCGGTTTGTAAGACATGCAATGCTATCAAACGATAGGTTGTTAATTTTCCACCAGCAACACTGATCATACCGTTATCATCCCAGACGGCATGCTCCCGTTTTTCATCCGAGGGTTTATTAGGTGCATCAGTATTTACTGTTTTGCTTTCATTTTTGCTGACCACAGGGCGAACCCCTGACCAGGTAGCCCGAATGTCGTGATAGGTTAATTCTGCTTCAGGAAACTGCTCGTTTGCCCCAGCCAGTAAGTAGGCTATCTCTTTTTCAGTGATTGACGACTCATTACTGGGTGACTGCTGATGATCCAGATCGGTTGTACCAATCACACACACGCCCTCCCATGGAAATACAAAAACCGGTCGTTTATCTTGGGGATGAAAAAAGCTGATTGAGAATGCGCACGGCAGCCTCCAGAGAGGAATAACAAGATGACTACCTCTCAAAGGACGAATTACCTGATCCTTGCCTAAGGTAAGGCGTAGTTCGTCCGTCCAAGCTCCCGTGGCATTAATTACAACGTTTGCACTCACCTCAAAGTTATCACCAGTTTGTTGGTCTTCTAACATTAGCCCAGACACCTTACTTCCAGACTTTAAGGTATCTAATTTCAAGGTGTCTATGGCTTTTACATAATTTAAAGCGATACCGCCATCTTCATTACCTGCATGCAACACACGCATAACAAGACGTGCATCATCGGTCACAGCATCAGCGAACTTAGTCGCCCCCATTAATTGATGACTATTCATCCCTGGAACCAAAAAATCGCGGATACCTTTTTGGAAGTAATGTCTGTAGCGATGACCCGCCATCCAATCATAAATAGTCAACAGTTTGTCGAAAATCCACGGCCCAGGAAACTGACCTTTATAATGCCCCATCATAAAAGGCAGAGGATTGACTAAACCTGAGAGTTCTTTCATCAAGTTCTGGCGCTCTTTTACTGAGTCATTCGCCAAACCAAATTGCCCGCTACCCAAGTAGCGTAAACCACCGTGCACCATTTTGGATGAGCGAGACGAAGTACCCCAAGCAAAGTCACGTTGTTCAACTAGTAAAACCTTTAGCCCTAAACGACTTGCTTCACGATAAATACCCGCGCCGGTAATACCACCACCGACAATAACCAGATCCCACTGTGAATCGGTTGAGTCAGTATCGATATTAGCTAAAGATGCTAAGGCTTGTGCTCGCCAAAGAGGGCTCCAGTACGGATGATTATTAGTCATCACTAGTACCGGTTTTTTGGGCAGCAATACCTTGTACGCACTCATCTACCAACAAGGTACCAGGATTCAAAATACCCTTCTCATCCATAGATTGGCATAAGGTCCGAATTAAATGCATTCCCAACTCACCTTTTTCTGTCGGTAAGTAAGGCGCATGATCTTTTCCTACACCGTGCTGATGGCTGATAGTACCTCGATTATTAACAATCAGTTCGGAGGTAGGATATTTGAGCTTTTTCCACCTCGCTAACGCTTGATCACAACTTGAACCGGCCCGATAGACATAGGTTGTATATATGCTGGAGCCTTGGCCATAAAAATGCGACAAGTGCGTAAAGACATGCACCTTTTCACTTTCATCCGACAAAGCATCTCTGAGACTGCCCTCCATAAGATTAAGTAAATTATCGACATTATCCCAATCAGTAGACGTTTCAAGGGTATCGACAACGTAACCTTTTTCCCAAAGCGCTTCACGTAAATAAGGCATCATAAAACGTTTTTCAGCCCATTTTTTACCTAGATAATTACCAGTGTAAATACCTTTATAGGGCTTGATGACTTTTTTCATTAAGCGATGCGCCGCTTTGCACTGGTCAGCATTTCCAGTCACACCCAAAGTCATCATGCACTTTCCTTCCGATGCACCGCGTACACTCAGGTATTTTTCCATCAATGCAATTTGTCCAGGATGTCCCGCTAGTGCTAATTGAGTTACTGTCTCGATGGCATTGCTTAAACGCAACATCGACAACTGAACTTTCGTTTGCACCAAATCTTTTGCTGCATCTTTACCTTGTTGCCAAGTAGGGAAGAATATGACGTAAAAGTCTTCTTTATCTGCCTCAGGCGTGACCCGTGCTTTTACTTCTGAAATAATCCCCAAACGACCTTCAGAGCCTAAAAACATTTCTCTAATATCAGGCCCCGCTGCCGATGCCGGAATGGTTTGAATATCTAAGCGGCCCTTAGTTGTTTCAACGCTGCCACCCGCAAACATCTGCTCTATTCGGCCATAGCGTAATGACTGCTGCCCGCTTGAACGGCTAGCTACCCAGCCGCCGATCGTGGCTAATTCAAAACTCTGAGGGTAGTGCCCTAAGGTGTACCCTTTTGCTCTTAGTTGCGACTCTACTTGAGGCCCGGGTGTGCCCGCTCCAAAGGTGGCAATTTGACTGTCTGTATCTAACTCTAACAAGCGGTTCATTCGCGCCATAGACACCGTGAGTATTGATCGATCCGAATCAAAGGGATTGATATGCCCTGCGACACTCGTGCCCCCACCATAAGGAATTAAGACAATATTTTTCTCATGACAAAAGTTTACTAGCTCTGCAACCTGGTCTTTGGTTTCAGGGAAGGCAACGCCATCAGGAAAAAAGCCATAATCACCATTACGCATCGCCAACCAATCGGGTAGGCTCTGCCCTCTCGCATGCCTCACACGTTGTTCAGCGTCTTGGCTTATCAACTTATGCTCCGCCAAACGACTCTTGGGTACTTTCGCAACCACGCTTTGTAGGTCTACATCGCCAAGGGGTGAACCCTCACCGACCAAGTCTCTCAGAAACTCACTACCCGAAGCAGGCAAATCCATTTTATTTGACTCATCACCCCAACCATTCCAACGACGCATAGCACACCTTCCTTTCACCATTCATATTCAATCTGAAACTGAGAAAACCATCTATATTTAGTGATAACTTTCTCTCAATGTAAATTATGATATAGACTTAATTTAGAAATTCACTGACTAATTCGGACATTTTATCTCTCTAGTCGGGCTAAAGTATTGTTTGTGACAGAGTCTAAATCTGATCATAAAAGATACGTTTTCATACATAAATATTTCGCAGAAGCGCTCTTAAGGTAAATGTATCGATGAAAGATTTAGGCTTCGCTTCTATTCCAGCTGTTTTACAGTACCTTCGTTATGCCCAGCATCATGATATTGATACTAAGAAATTAATTTTAAAAGCGGGCATTGACCCTTTGGTATTAATAAATGAAGACGGCCGAATTAAAGGTGAGCTTTTTCATAATTTGATCAAAGAATTGATACACGAAGCCAATGACCCTTTATTAGGGCTCAATACTAGCCGGTTTGTAGAACCGGGTTCCTATAGCGTTCAAGGGTATATGATGATGAGCTGCGCCACACTCAACGACGTGATTAAGCGCATCCCCCCCTTTGAAAAACTAGTGGGTGACATGGGCGTCACTTCCATTCACCCGCAACGCAAAGGAACTAAAATTCAATGGCACTGCGCCTACCCTAACCCTGATGTTAGGCAGCAGATGATAGACAATGTGCTTTCGTCGTGGGTAAATTATGCGCAATGGCTAGCCAACCAAAACCAGAGTGCTGATTACATATTATTGGAACACCCAAAACCAGATCAATCCGTCGTAGACAAGTACCAGGATTTTTATAATTGCCCCATTGAGTTTGACTCAAATGAAAGCAGCATTGTAATTCCTCAAGAACTTTTGTTGACCCCCCTTAGCCAGCCAAACAAATCACTTTTATCCTCTCTTGAAGACCAGGCAGAAAGCCAGATATCTAAGCTGAATGAGCTTCAACGAACATTTTCTATCCGCATTAGCCATTCAATTAGGATTCAATTAAAAACCGGTGTCACCAGTAAAGAGTTAATTGCAGCTGAATTGAATATGACAACGCGAACGCTGCAAAGAAAGCTAGTCAATGAAGGTAGCTCTTATCAAGAACTACTCAACCAGATACGCCTACAGATGGCGTCAGACATGTTAATAAACACACAGCTAGGTATTCAGGATATCGCCTATAATTTAGGCTTTTCCGATGGAAGGTCTTTCCATCGGAGTTTTAAGGACTGGACAGGTACCACACCAGGAAAGTTTAGAAAGGACAGTAAAACTTAAACTGATACTATTCAGGCGTCAATGGGAATTCTTTTTCTAACTGCTTCAATTTAAAGCGACGAAAGCTATGTCTTAATTTCATCATTAAACTGAATAACCAAAAGGGCATTGACAGAGATTTATTATATACATCCATAATCCTTTTTGCCTGCCGCTCCGTTGCATGTCCATCAGAAGAAAAAACAGAATAATCGAAAATTTCATTCCTTATTTTCTTATAATCATCATT
>Ga0105350_10001208_pt1 | contig 16593 bp, 14 predicted proteins | sample EN1Hudsemesocosm_FD_83506 | JGI IMG/M metagenome (GOLD analysis project Ga0105350, IMG submission 83506) | Methane-oxidizing microbial communities from mesocosms in the Hudson Canyon - EN1E Hudson Canyon | ecosystem: Environmental > Aquatic > Marine > Cold seeps | place: Hudson Canyon... | reverse complement strand
TTGCTTGCAGGAGAAGGGATTACCTGGCGTAAAATCTATGGACACGATGGTGTGCAGGTTAATTCAGAGACGGGTAAGGTTAGCTGGGATATAGATTTCACACTTCCTAGTGAGAGTTTCTATATTGGCGTTGAAGCGAAAAATGATCTTGGTAGTACTCAGGATACCTGGATTGTGACCATCGGTGACGGCCAAGTGCGTTATGTAGGTAAAGACGACGGAATGTTAACGATTAAAGAAGCCTTTGAGTTTGCTGCTAGTGGAGATACAGTGGTTATTACTGATGGTACCTATGGTGGTTATCCCTATACGCTCGATAGTAATGGTGGTGCAGGGGGATTTGCTTTACCACCAAATGGCAGCGCAGAAAAATACACTACTGTTATGGCCCAAACACCCGGAGAAGTAGTGTTTAACGATAGGATCTACCTTGCGGGTAAGCGAGGTGATATACATCATCTGGCCTACAAAGGCATGGTCGGGACAAAGGGAGTCATGACATCCTCTGGTTCAGGTGATACCGACCGTCCGCACCACCTTAAGTTTATCTTGATGGGGGCAACTAGTGGTAGTTTTCGCTTGATGAATTCTGACTACATATTGGTAGAGAGTAGTTATTCTTTTGGTTCATCACGCTACAAATTTATTAGTTATAAATCGAATAACGTGATTCTTCGGCGTACGGTGTCACGCTACGACCTGCCACCATTGTCTGGTCAGAACTCACCTATAGCCTCTTACTCAATCTACAGCAGCAATAACGTTGCGGTTCAAAATGCCATTGATATTGATTCAGACGCTCTGGACTTTTATCCCCATGGTTCTAATATTGAATATGGCGGCGCGTTTTATGTACCAACCACGGCAGGAGCATCAAAAAATGTAGCATTTATCCGCTCTATTGCATTGAATGGACGTATGAATTTTGCAGGTTATGACAATACGAATGGTACCGCTGAAGTTATCTTTGAAGATGTGATCGGCTGGGATATTGAAATACCCGCTGATGAAATGGTTCACGATTTGACTCATGGACATGGTCAGGCAGATTTTAATCATGTCACTATTGGTGATATAAAATATCAACAACGTCCCTCGTACTTATTCAATGGCTATAATTATCATGTAGATAACTTCACTAATACATTATTCTACAACCTGATTCAGGAGGAGGACGCGGCTTCGGTCTATCTGTTTAGGGATGTAGAAAAGTTGAGCTTTAACAATTATTTCAACTCCGGTGAGCAACATACAGGAGAAATACGTGCGCAGTATCTCTATGGTACGCCTAATCTACCTGATAATTATGAGTACGATTATGGCTCGTTTACCTATATTGACCCCATGGTAAATGCACTTCGTTATATTACTCGTATTGAAGCGAATTCTGATTTATCGGGAATCGCTTCTGACAATGGTGATATTGGCGCTAACGTAGAGAGTTTAGTCGGTAAGTCAGGTACCTTATACGGTGAAAATGGTTGGAATATAGATGATGGTGTGTCTATGTGGCCATTCCCAGCTGAAGGCTTAATTAAGCGTAAGATGGCTGCTTTTAGCTATACAGGCCCGAATTACTTAGCTAATGAAGGTACCCTTAGCGGTTCCCGTGGCTTTGCTGCTGAAGGAGAAGGATTGTACGGGGGGCCTATTACTTTAACGTCTTACATCTGGGAATATTTAGGGCATGCTTGCCCACAAAATATATGTCTATAATTGTTTGGTACTATGCAAATAATTAATATGCATACCTCGTTTATTGCTTTTATGTGGAGACTTTTCAGTACTTGGTCAATGAGGGTATTAGGGGTCCTGAAAAACTAAAAAAAGAAGGGCTAATAGAAGCTCATAAATTAGCCCTTCTTTGATATCAAATCAGATCTAAAATAATTCTAAATGCTATTTTTACTATTTCAATATAAATCGCTATTTTGTATTGATTCAAAATTTTGTGTGGGTTTAGTGATATAAATAATGATTATAATTGAAACTGTAAGTGGTCAATTCTTCTTTCCTTAATTGCCTATCTGTTGTTACTAAACCTGTCTATTCTGGAATATAAGTCGCTATTAATGTGGGAAAATAATGTTGTCTAATGTGTTAAATGTTCAATATGGTATCCAAGGTTCTATTGAGTTTAAAGAGGGAGGGGCTGGATTCTCTTTTGTTCATATAAAAAACGCTAATGGCGAGGCGGTGATTTCACTATATGGTGGCCAGGTGACGCATTTACAATTAAAAGATGACGAACCTATTTTATGGGTGAGTCCTTTATCGGAATTTACCCCCGGGAAGGCAATTCGGGGAGGTATTCCTATTTGTTGGCCCTGGTTTGGGCCACACTCAAGTGACCCACTGCTTCCTCAACATGGTATCGCCAGAATATCTAATTGGTCTGTGGTGAACACGTGCTTATTAGAGGGAGATCAAGTCAGAGTTATATTACGTTGTGATCAAGACAGGATCGACCAACTTGCTAAATGGGAGGGCGTTGAGTTGGAATTAAGCATTACTCTGGGTAAAACGCTTAGGCTTGACCTTTGTACACGTAACCGCAAGCGTGAAGCCATAGTGGTAGGTGGGGCCTTACATACGTATTTTAGGGTTGAAGATATCCATCAAATTGCCGTACAAGGTCTTGAGTCAACGCATTACCGAGATAAGCTAGATCAATATAAGCGAAAGTTTCAGGAAGGGGGTGTGGTCTTCACGGGTGAAACGGATCGAGAGTATCTGGATACAAAGTCAGACTGCATTCTGATAGATAAGGCTAAATCAAGATCCTTAAAGGTGAGCAAAGAAGGCAGTAACACAACCGTTTTGTGGAATCCATGGCAGGTCAGATCAGAGGAAATGGCTGACTTCTCCGATAATGGCTTTAAGCAGATGGTGTGTATTGAAGCTGCGATTACAGCTAATGATGAGCAGATAATCGCACCTGGAGAAAATCATATTTTAAGCCAAACAATTACTCTTCTATGAACATAAGAAACTCATCAGTAAGGATGGGGCATCTTCATAAATACTAAAGAGTTTGATATGTGCGATATATCTTACATTAGCTTCAGTTATTGTCTGTATATTTTTCAACCGGCTATCACTAATATACACCACATCGCTAGGACAGCAGGGAACAAAGGATTCGCCAATAAGGATTTGGCCATTACGGATGATTGGAAAAGGATTTATACTCATAAGGAATGAGCATACAAGGATAAAGGTACAAGCTAAGGATTAGCGATATGGATATACATTTTAGCCTCGTATTTTACGGGGCTTTCTTGTGTCTGGGGCTTGTGAAAGAAGAGAGTATTGCATTTATATAACAAGTAGCAGATATATATAATCTCGAATTAATTAGACCTCGACTCGGGTAATCAATATAGAAGCGAATGCATGCTCTATCCTAAATAAAAATTACTTTTTAGTTCAGTTTTCTGCTCTGAAGCAGAAATTAATAAGTGATATATCTGGTATCGCTCAATTACATCTAGTTTAAAGTCAGTATTCATTCGTTGAATTAAACTATGATTTAATACCAATAACGCAGTTACACACGTAAAGCATAAATAACTCATATATCCCGGTATACATTATGAAGTGTCTTTATTCGCACGATAACCCTTTTTTTGTTTTTAATATTCGAAATATATTCGAAAATAATAATATTCAATGCGAAATTAGAAATGAGGTTATTTCCTCAGCAGCAGGTGAATTACCACCTACGGAAGTTTGGCCAGAAGTTTGGGTGGTACGCGAGAAAGATTATAAAAAAGCTGAAGAATTATTGGCAGAAACCATTTCTGGTGATTTAAGTGCTACATCTTGGTTTTGCCAGCATTGCAATGAAACAAACCCTCCTGCTTTTGAACTTTGTTGGCAATGTGGAGATGATAGAATGAAAACTGGTTAGACTAAATAGGGCTTTTGGTTATTGTATTGTTTAGTGGCAAAAGGTTATCCCTTGGTTTTGCCTATAGTTAATAGAAATTTGGAAAATATATGTCAATTCACGTGAGTAAAAGTAAGACTGTACTCGTTCCAATTCTGCTTGGGGCTTTGGTCTCGGTTATCATTCATTTTTGGTTAAAAAATATTGACCCTGTGATTGTTGCAACACTTCCTGATGGTGGCAATTATTCCGGTGAAATGGTCAATGGAAAATTACAAGGAAAGGGGGTTTTACGCTGGAGCAATCATTCAATTTATACCGGTTCTTTTGAAAACGGATTAGCGCATGGAAGAGGACGTTATGTTTATGCCGACGGATCAGTTTATGAGGGACAATTTTCGAAGGGAATGCTTTCTGGCTTTGGTAAGTTAACAGACTCCACTGACGGTTTTTACGAAGGTGAGTTTAAAGACGATCAAATTACTGGGAACGGACGCTGGATAACGACAGCCTTTGAGTATCAAGGCGAGTTGGAAGCGAGTCAGTTTAACGGCCAGGGTAAGGTCGATTATCCTGATGGCTCTAGTTACATTGGCGCGTTTAGTTACGGAGAGTTTCATGGAGCAGGCGTCTATACCTCTTCTTCAGGAGATATATACTCTGGACAATTCGAACAAGGTCAATTCACTGGCCATGGGTTTTATACCAGCGCAACCAAAGATGTTCAGTATACAGGTGGTTTTCGAGATTGGATTTATGAAGGTAATGGGAGTTATACAGGTAAAAGTGGTAATACCTATATTGGTTCGTTTATAGAAGGCTCTTTTACTGGAGAGGGAAAAAGTTTTAAAAATAGTGGCGCACAATATACCGGTCAATTTGAGAACTGGGGTTTTCATGGGAAAGGAAAATATACAAATGTTGAGGGTGATATTTATGAGGGTTATTTTAAAAATGGTTACTACGATGGCGAAGGTTCGCTTAGCCTAGCTGAAACCATTGATGGTATTGACGGGTATGCTGGTGTATGGAAACGTGGGCGATTGATAGCGTCTGACATTGATGAACTTGTATACAACCCTGAAGAAGTAGTCGAAGAATTAATCTACACGCAAACACGTTTGCTAGATGAAAAACTTAATAACCTAGTCGAAAATAATGAGCAAAAACAAGAGCTATATTTTGTTGGGGTCGGTGGAGACGGCAGTCAGGAGGTGTTTCGTCGTGAAATCATTTATACACGTAATTTGTTTACCCAAAAATTTACTCGACCTGACCAATCTATCGTACTAATAAATAGCCGAAAAACTTACAGTGATCATCCTCTCGCAACAAAAGTAAGTATCAAAAAAACATTAGATTACGTAGCTGAGAAAATGGATCGTGATAATGATATCTTATTTCTTTATTTAACTAGCCATGGGACGAAAGAGCATGATTTTTATCTTAATCAACCAAATCTTCCATTATCAGATTATTCGGCTGAAGAGTTGGGTAAGGATTTAAAAAATCTCAAAATTCGAAATAAAGTTGTAGTTATTTCAGCGTGCTATTCAGGCGGATTTATTTCGAAACTTGCTGATGGCGATACGGTTGTTATTACTGCTGCCCAAAAAGATAAAACTTCTTTCGGTTGCGCAGATCGCAATCAATTCACTTATTTCGGTGAAGCATATTTCAAGGAAGGGTTGGCAACAGGCTTAAATTTTTTTACTGCATTTGATAATGCGACACAACTTGTCTCAAAGTGGGAGCAAGAAGAGTCCATTACTTCATCAGAACCTCAAATATTGAAACCTACAGAAATTACGCGTCGTATTAATGATTGGTTTAACAATTTACAGCAAAATACGTTGGGGCAGCATGCCACTGTACAAGTGACGGCTTTGGATCCCGTTGAAACCGTACCTGTAGATACAAAAAATTGAAATGAGAATCGTAAATTGAAAACAATATTTTTAGGGACCTCATCAGGCACACCTACAAAGACAAGGAATGTATCTGCTTATGCTGTGACAGAGGAGCAGAGTAAGGATTGGTACTTGATCGATTGTGGAGAGGGAACACAGCACAGAATATTACATGCGCCTGTTTCATTACTTAAGCTAAAGGCAATTTTTATTACTCATGTTCATGGCGATCATTGTTATGGTTTACCAGGTTTGGTAGCGACAGCTGGAATGCTAGGTAGAACCGCACCGTTGACAATTGTTGCACCCAAGGGCATACAAGAATTCATGCAGGCGATAATGAATCATACAGACTTGCATATTGGGTACGAGATTACATTTCTGTTGCCTGAAGACGGTATGGCTGTTTTCCAGGGAACTGCAACAAACATATCAGCAATACAGCTATCACATAGGGTCGAGTCATACGGATACAAATTTTTAGAAACGAATATGGAGTCTACTTTAAATACTAAAAAACTGATGGAGTTAGGCATAGAAAAAGGACCACTATGGGGTAAACTGAAAAAGGGCGAAACCATACATCTAAAGAATGGCGATAAGGTCTACGGAGCTGATTTCTTATCCTTCACAAGAAATCCTAGGTCTATTGTTGTATGTGGTGACAACGATAACCCTGAATTATTAGTACAAGCTTGTGTTGAAACTGATGTATTGATTCATGAATCGACCTATACAGAAGAGGTTTTACTTCAGGTCGGGCCAGCAGTACAGCATTGCTCCGCAGCCCGACTCGCTAAATTTGCAGAATGTGCTGGGCTGAAGAACTTAGTATTAACACATTTTAGCCCGCGATATGCAGACAACAAAAACGCAAAGATCTCTATTGATAACATTAGTGATGAAGCTAAGCAATATTACTCTGGCAATTTAATCATGGCAGAAGATTTAAACGTATATGAATTAAAAAGATCTGGTGAATATGTACGGCTAAAATAGTCGTATTAATTATTGCTAGATTAAATAAATAGTGTCGTTCTAAAGGACGATTAAAGTCTTAAGCGAATATTAGATACAAGCTTCCTGCCGTTATTAAAGTTCCTCCACTGAGCCATGTTGATTTATCACCATGGGGTAATATTTTTTCAAATAAAACAAAAAATGTGATGAGTGCGATCCAGATTAGATTCATGACTCCTCCAATAAAAAGTAAAGCCATTAGAAATCCACAACACCCTATGCAAAAAGCACCATGTTGAAGCCCCATGATCAACGCGCCTTTTGTACCAGGTCGTAACTGGGTCATGATGAATTGGAAAGGGCTTCTACATTTTGCTAAGCAACGGTTTTTAAGGGGTGAGCACTGATACAAACCTGCGATAATGAGGGTAGAAGCACCCAATACAGGGCTCTGAATGACCATTGAAGGGGAAAGCAGCGCGGTCTGATCTAGAATCCATTGAAGCACTGTTGCGATCAAGCTAAACAATGTCCAGATAATCAAATAACCAAAGCTAAATGAAAAAGTATGTCTATATTGTTTTTGGTTTTTACCGATACTGGCATAAGTGAGAATCATGGGAGCAGCACTAGGTAACATCATACCAGTCATCATAAATACCCACATAATAAACATGTAGAAAAAATCGGTGATTGACCATGAATGAATCATCAGAATTGCTTGAGGTGAGGTCACAGTCATACTCATGGGCTGCATGGATGCCGATATTTGCCACAAGTAACTCCAGCAGAAAAGTGTGATGGCGCACAGTGTTACCACGATTAATCTTCGTTCTTGGCCGCTGATAAGCTGCCACGGTTTCAGGCTAGCCTGTTCAAGTAAGCTTAAGTTATCATTTAGTGCCATTTATAATGTCCTGATGCACTAATGAATAACGCCATTTTGAGTCATATTCAACTCACAAAAGTGAGCATGTTTGCTTACTGTTTCGAGTTTCATATCACCTGTGGCTTTGATCGAACCACTACCGTATTCCGCTTCAGTGTATTCAAATCCGTTTGGGAGTGTAACTCTAACACGGTGAGGGTCTTGAGTGATCGGATTCAATATCGGCTCACCTACGGCTTCCAATATACCGGGAATAACGGTTTTTGCCTGCCTATTTTCGATATCAATCGATAACTCAATAGGCACAAATTGGGGCTCTAGCATCTCAGTGATCGTGCCACTGAATACTTGAAATATCGTGCTGCCTGGTGCTGTTTCTTCGCCAGATAATATGGTTAACAACGCCTCGCGTTGTTTTTCGTTAGCATTTTCATCGATGAAAGCTTGGCATCGACCGTTACCTTCATGTATCGGGCCAGGCCAGATAAAGGTACAAGCCCATTTGAGACCTGAAAGGTCGGTATCACCAAATAGACCTTTTCTTATTTTCATAGAAACAGCCGCTTCACAGTTACCGTAAGTGGGTAGGGCGTTGAACTGGCAAGGACAGCCATAATTACAGTTGCAGGATGAAAACTCAGGGCCTGATAGATTCCAATTAATATAACTCATGATAGCACCTCATTTTTGCTAATAGAGTTAGAAATATGTAGCCAGCTTTCATATAGTTATTAAGAAAGGAAGGCGACTTAAACAAATACTGCTTATCTTTTTTACGTTATATCTTTACCCGTTAATTATAGAATTAACAGGTATCACCACAAGAAATAATTGAGTGTTTTTAGACACTTTTAGACTTACAGATAAGTGATTAGAATAAATATGAAGAAGAGTGGCATTAACTGTGTTCTATGATTTCTATTATTAAGATTGGCCGTTCCTATCATTGATTGGTGGGCAGTGTAGCGTTTTAATTGCGCGCCAACTCAATGCAGCTGAACCTACCTCCCTAATTAATGTAATTTTAGAGAAAAAAATAATCAGGTTTGTCTTGTCTACAACGTATTTACAAATTCGTAATACCTCAATAACCAACCTATAGATAAAATATTCCACGGCCATCAATAAACACTATTTTAAAGATAGTGTTTTTGTCCGTATGCTGTGATGTCATAAACTCGGCATCTCGCCATATAGAATGAAAACTATTTCCGACAAGGTACAAAACGTGAAACCAGTAAAATTTATAGCAGGTTCTTTAGTTGTACTAGCCATTATTATGTGGGCTAGTTATCTATATTACGATAATGAATCTCTAACTTTAAATGAAATAAACACTAAGCAGTTAGAAGGACAATTCATTAACCTAACTAACGGACGCACTTATTATGAATTAAGTGGCCCAGAGGATGGAGAAGTTGTTGTATTGGTACATGGTTTTTCGATACCTTCATATATTTGGGAGCCAACAAAGCGATCGTTAGTTAACGCAGGCTATCAAGTGCTCGCTTTTGATCTGTTTGGTCGAGGGTACTCTGATCGACCAGCATCAGACTATGGTATGGAGCTTTATGTGCAGCAGTTAGCCGACTTATTGATATCATTAAACTTCCGCGCGCCAGTCAACTTGGTTGGTATGTCTATGGGCGGCGCGGTGGTGACGCACTTTACAAATCGGTATCCGAAAAAAGTAAATAAAATTAGCTTATTAGCGCCTTTGATTGAAACACCTTCACGTAAAGTATTAACCTTACTAAAAGCACCTTTGTTGGGGGATTATTTAGCAAAAGTCATGGTGGTACCTATGCTCGATAATGGCTTGGATCGAGTCGTATATGATCCTTTAGTTTTTCCTGATTGGCATCTAAAATTTACGGAGCAAACTCTGTATGAAGGTTTTGCACGGGCAATATTAAAAACGGCTCATTACTTAGATGGCAAAACATTTAAAAGCGAGTATGAAGAACTAGGGCAGCGGAATATACCTATGCAATTATTCTGGGGTCGACAAGATAAAACAATTCCTTATACAGATAGCGCGAAGGTACTCAGCGCCTTAGGCCAAATAGAATTTATAGCACTCGATAAAACCGGGCATTTACCACACTATGAGCACCCCGGAGTGGTGAATGCTCGTTTGGTTGCTTTTTTATACAAGTGATTGACTTAATACCACCACATTCAAGTTATCTGCCTTAGTTAAGGCTCAGCGTGATAGCTTCTGATCGATTTCCTGTATTGCCCGAAGAGTCAGTTGTTGCAATTGCAAAATGATAATTGCCGGGCAACATATCACTAAACTCAATATTATTTAACGTTGCTGCTATTTCGATTGTTTCTTCATATGAGTCATCATCAATCGAAATATAAATTTTGTAACCCTCTATTTCATTAAGCTCTAAAGCCGAACCATCTTCACGAGTAGTTGGTGCATTCCAAGCTAATGCAAGTGTTGACAGTGGATTAATCGTTAACGTCGCACTATTACTTGTTACGGCACCAGCTTGATTTGAAATAATGACATCATATTGAGCGCTATCATCTATGGTCAGACTTTCAAAATCTAGGTAGCTATGGATTTGCCCTGAAAGTTCCTGCCCATTTTTTCTCCATTGATAATTTAGTGTACCTGATCCTGTCGCACTAACGTTTAGAGTTAGGCTTTCTTTAATATATGCTGTTTGTGATGCTGGATGTAGTGAAATTTCAACAGCAATTACTGGCTCAGGCGCAACCTCTATGGATAAAGTTGCTTGAGTTGTTTTCGTAACATCAGTTGTGCTTAAAGACACACTGTATTGTCCTTGGTCTGATGCTGAAGAGTTTTGTATTTCGAAGCTGGCTGACGTCGCAGCGTTAATAATACTTCCGTTGAAATACCATTGGTAGAAGATTTCCTGTCCATCAGAGCTGTTGGCAGAAACGTTGAATGTTGCACTCTCTCCATTTATGACAGTTAGGGAAGTCGGGTGATTTGTTATTGATATGTCTGAAACTGGTGTCGTTGTTTTGTTTTTCCCATTTCCTTTACCTGACCCTTTGGTAGGCTGTTCTGTTGATGTACTATCCTTCCATGAAGGCTTTGCTGTAGTTATTGGGCTAAAACCCAATAAACCTATGCATAAAAAAATAATAGAAATTTTTGAATTTGAACTAAAGTGAAGTGACAACATTTAACTACCTCGAAGTGTATGGCCTGAAGCTATTAAATGTTAAAAATCGTGATAACGTTAAAAGTACGTCGCACTTTTTGGGCGGGAACAGTCAATAAAATGACAGGAATGTTGTTTTGTGAGTAAATTCATGATGTCGATGTGATCACTTAAGCATGTATTATGCAAACTTGATCTGTATGCAATATTTCTGTATTTGCTAAAAATAATGTAGGTTAAGTATGCCGTTAGTGGCTAAGTGCCGTAAATATGTAGCCTATTCACTTAAATTAGGTAGTTGTTATTAAATTCCTCTCTATAAAACTTTTTCAATAATTAACTGATATTTATCAATTTTTCGGTCAAGTGCAGGCCTTGAAATTTTCAATATTTTTGCGCTTTGACCTTTGTGTCCACTACAAAAATTTAAAACATGTTGAATATGTTTTGCTTCCATCTCAGCCAAGCTTATAGGTTGTTGCGTATTAGTGGTTTCTTCTTGGGATACATCTTGTTGATTGGTAGCTTTAAGGTTTAGTTCGGTTGGTCCAATTACATGGCCTCGTGCCCTGATAACTGACTGGGTAAGAACGTTGTGTAATTCTCGAATATTGCCGGGCCATTTATATTGAATGAGCAAGCTAATGGCAGCAGGGGTTATTTGAAGTAACTCTTTGCCTTCTGAACGGCAAATACGTTTCAATAAACCTTCAATTAAACTTGGTATATCTTCAGCGCGTTCCCTTAATGGAGGAAGTTTAATTTCCATGGCATTGAGACGGTAATATAAATCTTCTCTGAAAGTAGACTGCTCTATTTCACTAGGTAAGTTCCGATTTGTTGCTGCGATGACACGTGCATTAGTATGAAGAATTTGGCTACCACCAATACGCTCAAAGGTACCTTCCTGTAATACTCTTAATAATTTCGCTTGTAGCGGGAGAGCCATTTCGCCTATTTCATCTAAAAACAGCGTACCATTTTCAGCTAATTCAAATTTACCTGGTTTACGATCAGTTGCACCCGTAAAGGCGCCTCGCTCATGTCCAAATAGTTCACTTTCTAATAAATTCTCGACGAGGGCAGCGCAGTTGATCGCCATAAAAGGCCCTTGCCGATGACTATGGTGATGAATGGCATGTGCGATTAACTCTTTTCCGGTGCCGCTTTCTCCTGTGATGAGTACGCGTGTATTGCTATCTGAGACTAATGCGATTTCTTTACTGATATTGAGCATTGCCTGGCTTTTACCGAGCAAGCGAGGCTCTGTAACAACAGGGTCATTGGTGTTACTTAATACCTCAACTTGGCGAGTAAGTTGTTGGTGTTCTAATGCGCGGTTAACTGTGTGATTAAGTTCGTCTGTTTTAATGGGTTTATGAATAAAGTCAAAAGCACCTGCTTTGATGGCTGCAATGGCGAGTTCTAAGTCATGTTCTGCAGTCATCATTACCATAATGGCATCGATACTTAGAGCGGTGAATTCACAGAGTAATTTATAGCCTTTACCATCTGGAAGACCTTGGTCCATTAAGATCAGGTCGGGTTGGTGAAGGGGAACCAGTTTCCGTGCTTCAGCTAAGCAACTGGCATGAAACACTTCATGCCCTTCATCTTCAAAGTGCATCATCAGCATTTGTGCGAGTGCTTGCTCATCTTCAAGGATGAGAATACGAGAATTCATTGGTTTTCCTGTTCTTATTTTATTTAGCGAGCGGCAAATGAATGGTTAATGTCGTACCTGCTTCTTTGGTCGACTGAATACTCATTTGGCCTTTTAGCGCTTCGACCAAGTTTTTAACGATTGCTAAACCAAGGCCTGTACCTTTAGTTTTTGTGCTGACAAAGGCTTCAGTAATATTAGGTAGTTTATCTTCTGGAATAACATCACCACCATTATGTACAGTTAATGTAGCGGTGTTACCAATTGGGCAATCAGTCATGTTATCTGTTGTACTAAGCGTTATTGTGATTGCTTGTTCTTGATCTGCGGCATCACAAGCATTGCGTACCAGATTTAAGCAGATTTGATTAAGCTTGTCTCTGTCAGCGATGATGGTTGGTTGGGCATATTTATTTACGATAAAGTGTAGCTTTTTCTCGTTGAGTATTGCGTCATTCGTTGAAATGAAATCATCTAAAAAATCACTAAAATTTAGTGTGCTTGTATGAAGTTCAACAGGACGAGCATAGCTAAGTACTTCATTGAGCATACGTTCAAGCCGAGATATCTCAGAGCCAGCCAACATAGCCCGTTTGTTCCCACGCTCATCGCTTTTACGTTCAAAATATTCCAGCGCTAACTTTACCGTAGCTAAAGGGTTACGGATTTCATGTGTTAGATGGGTAGCGAATTCACCAAACGCCGCTAGTTTTTCTTTTTGCATTAATATACGTTGTGTTTCCATCAGCTCCTTGGTTCGGTCTTGGACCAAAGCTTCTAGATTCTCTGAATGAGATTTTAGTTGTAAAAAAAGTTCATAGTTGTCGAGCGCAATAGCGATACGTTCGGCAAATAAACTAGCGACTTGTTCGTCGCTATGGGTATATTCACGATTAGATTTATCGAAATAACATAAAGTACTGACAATTTCGTCATTAGGTAGCTTTAACGGTATACCTAAATAAGAACAAAAACGCGCTGGAGGGTTGCCGTACTCAGGTGTGGCAACAGCGTCGGCTACCCGAAGTACCTTGCCGCTATCGACTACAAAGGTTGATAGATGACCATGAACATCTAGCGGTACTCCGACTTTTGGGCTGTGCGGAACACGTGCGATTACATTTTTCTTACCATTTCGGTATAAGGTGACAGCCGCAGCGCCATCGCCCAGCACATCTAAAACAGCTTGGCAGATCTGCTTTAGGTAATCATCTAACTCACCTGTTCGATAACTTAGTGCCGCTAATGATGCGATTGCTTTTTCTTGGTTGATACTTGATATCACATGATCAACGTTTTGATTTTTTGTCAGATCGTTTGGAGTCATTGGGTTTATTTTAGCCGCTTTAGCAAAAAAGAGTGTGTCGTGAGACAATTCATCTTTAAGATTATACTGCTTAACACTAAAAACACGAGTCTGAGTCATTACTTTGCACTAATTGTTAAAGGTGACTGTTGACGAAAGCGTTTTGCAATCCAAAAGTCGGCACTTACATAACGGCCCGCACCAATAAAACAAAGTGTGAGTAGCATAATGAAATAAGTAGCTGAAAATTCGATGCCATTGTTCAATATAGCAACCGTGCCATTTTCGGTTAACCAGTCATAATTACCATGCTGCTGAAGAATAGCTTTTACACGATCCAGTTTATCAATTGCATCAACCGTTCTTTCTGTTGCAAATATTCCCGAGCCTGTTGAAATCGCTAACCAACCATTTTGCCAGTGTACTGAAGCTGCAGCGACCACCATAGTGAACATCATAGGAATTGATACCCATCTAGTTGCCAGACCTAAGGCTAATAAAATTGCGCCGCCTAATTCTGCAGCAACAGCTAGTGCAGCCATTAACCAAGGAAGAGGAAGCCCTAGCCCCCAATCATCATTGCCAAACCAGTTTACCGTGTCATCAAAATGGCTTAGTTTTTGGGTACCTGCCATCCAAAAAATAGGTACCAAATATATCCGCAACAAAAGTGGCGCTAAGAAATCTAAATGTTTACTCTTATCAAAAATGTTTTGTAGTTGGTTTATAAACTTAATCATTTTTTATTCCTTTGGTTTAAATTGCTTTAGATGAGCAAGTAACAAAGATATTCAAAGCATTAAGCTGAGAAAGTAATTGTTTACCTTGTTGTATAAAAATATCATTCATTTTTAGGTTCATTTCTTCTGCTATTTCACTCAATAAACTCAAACCATTGCTTGATTCTGTGTCAGAAATCTTCTCGATCAAACGGTAGGCTAATGGCTGAACTTCAAAGAAACGAACTTCTTCTTCATCGTCTTGAAATAATAGTAAATAGGTCGCTTGTACCGGCGTATCAGTCGGTATATTTGTGGGACTTATTTTGTGTACAGGGTAAGCGTAAGCGAGTAGTTGTGTGGTTGACGCGATATGCAGCGGAGTTGTGAGCAAGGTGTCTTCAGGGATGCTGGTTCTTTCATGTGCTTCATCCATCATGTAGAGATCTAGCTCAACGCGTTCGTAGTGTGCTAATTCTAGTAAAAAATCATGTTCGTTTTTTGCAGGTGTTTTGTTGGCAATAAATGACACAAATTCTGCAGAAAGTTTAGTGAAGTACGGAGTTTGAGCTCGATAATCACGTAAAAATTCTCGCACGATAGCTTGCCAATCTTCAGTTGATAAAATGCTATGAATAACCGGAAAACCGCCGGCTAGCTGGCTTTTAATATTGTTGAACACTAAGTCGCTATAAATGCTAGCTCTACGTTTATCCAAACCATTTGGCGCTGGTGTATTCTCTGGGTCTCTTAAGTATTGTCCCATCGATGTTTGATGCAAACTTAGGGGAGTTTGGCTCATGCGACATACTTCCTGTTTTGAGTGATATGTTGTTTTTGATAGCTTTTGATAATTTCTAACTCATTGCTTAATTCAGAAAGAGCCGGTAAATTAAAATCTCTTTCTAATAGAGTGGGTAGGGCGCCAAACCGTTCATAAGCGGTATTTAAAAGTGACCATACTGGATCGATTACATCGGCTCCATGGGTATCAATAATGACACCATCTGTTTCTTGGTAATGGCCTGCAACATGAAAGTAAGATACATGTTTTGCTTCTAGTTGCGCTAAAAATTGTAATGGATCGTAGTTGTGATTTTGGCTGTTCACATAAACGTTATTAACATCCAGTAATAAATCGCAATCTGCTTCTTTCACGACGGCATTGATGAATTCCACTTCACTCATACTTTGCTCAGGAACTAGGTAATACGAAATGTTTTCGATCGCGATGCGTCGCTCAAGAATTTCCTGTACTTGCCTTATTCTTGATGACACATGCTTAACCGCTTCTTCAGTAAAGGGTAGAGGTAACAAATCATACAGTTGGCCATCATCAGCTGAGTAGCTTAAGTGTTCACTGTAAATAGGCATGTTATGTTCGTTCAAAAAATGCTTAATATCAGAAATGAGTTGCGTATTAAGTGGTGCTGTACCACCTACAGATAGTGATAGTCCGTGTGCAATCACCGTCGTCTGCTCGCTAATTTCACGTAATTGACGGCCTAAGCGACCACCTACACCAATCCAGTTTTCGGGTGCAACTTCAAAAAAATCTAGCGCGTCTGGGGCCAATGCCTTCATTTCATTACCGGTAACTTCCGGTAATAGTGACCGACGTAAACCTAAACCAGCACCTTGAATTTTTTGTTGAAGACTCATAATTGCACCTGAAAATTAGAACTATTTGTTAGTTTGGATAACTAAAAAGTCGAGTGGTGAATAACACCACTCTCTTTTGTGTCATTTAAAGTAGTAACAGCTTATGCTTTACCGCCACACTTTCCTTCGCCACAAGAACCTTCAGTTGTTTTGTTCATTTCTTTTTTGTCGCCGCCACATTTTCCTTCGCCACATGAACCTTCAGTTGTTTTGTTCATTTCTTTTTTGTCGCCACCACACTTGCCTTCACCACATGAACCTTCAGCTGTTTTGTTCATTTCTTTTTTGTCGCCGCCACACTTGCCTTCACCACATGAACCTTCTGACTTCTTTTCTTTTAATGCTGCATTAGCACCACATTTTCCTTCGCCACAAGAACCTTCTGACTTCTTTTCTTTTAATGCTGCATTAGCACCACATTTTCCTTCGCCACAAGAACC
>Ga0105350_10001183_pt1 | contig 16787 bp, 21 predicted proteins | sample EN1Hudsemesocosm_FD_83506 | JGI IMG/M metagenome (GOLD analysis project Ga0105350, IMG submission 83506) | Methane-oxidizing microbial communities from mesocosms in the Hudson Canyon - EN1E Hudson Canyon | ecosystem: Environmental > Aquatic > Marine > Cold seeps | place: Hudson Canyon... | reverse complement strand
TGTAAATTTGTCGTACTTGCGCTGTGGCAATGGCAAGGCTTGCGTCGTTAACGCTTGCACCAACCAGGCGCGATACACCGGGCGGCAAAGCTGCTGAGATAACCAGTTTTGAATGGTGCGCCACTGCTCCCTTTCTTCTAATACGCCCGACCGGATAGACGAAAAGTTAACGCCCTCCAGGTCATTAGCTAGGGTGTTATAGGCCACGTTTAAGCCACTGGCTGCACCACGCAACGCGGTTTTAATAAACGCCTGGTAGGCGCTCGTTGGGTGCTGTGGGTCGAATGCTTTAAAGTCCATGCCGGCGGGCAATTGCTCTAAAACGCCCGGCTCCATATCGAATAACAGGTTGCCGTCGTCGTCCTCGTCGCCCACGTAGGCGTCGCCGTCCGGGCTTGTGTAAAAGCCCATCTTGCTAGATGCAATGCGCGCGGCAATTAACTCGGCTTCTTCATAAGCGCCAACCTGGTTAAGTCGGTTTATAGCGGTGTGCATCCATGGCACGCCCCTGGCTTGACCTGGGCGCTCTGACATATATAGATGGATAACGTCGGCGGCATTGACTCGCTTGTAATTGCGGCCTTTAAATAGTGTGGTGCTGTCGCCTGGGTGGCTTGTTAATAGATGGTACGCAACTGCCGCGCCCCACTCGTTCAATTCGACGCCCATCACAATGCGGTTGCCATTGCCCAGGGTCGTGTTGTAATTTTCGTCTAGCTGGTCGGCTTCAACGACTTGCAGGGCAAAACCAAACTTGTTGTCAAAGCCGCGCACCATAACCACCAAAACCTCGCCGTCACGGGCAATGGATTTAATGGCCATATTCTGTAAGTCAATCCAGCTTTGGCGACCGGTCACTGTGCAAGATTCGATATTAGCCCAATCGGCAAATGCGGCCTCAATAGCCTGGTTGTCGGCGCGGTCTAATGTGCCGTCGTCGCGGCGCGACCTGGCTTGCATCTTGATACCGTGGGTGCCAATGACATTGGCCGACGTCATGGCCAAGAATTTGCGCGCGTAGTCGTTGTTCATGCACAACTCACGGCTACGGCTGCGCATAATTGCCAGGCTGCCTACTAGCTCACCATTAGCGGAAAGCGTAGACCCTTTGAAGTCGCCACTTAGGCGGTCGATAACCCCCGCCGAATAACGTCGCTTTTGTATTTTCTGTTTGCGCTTCGCTGGCGCTTCGGTTTTGCTAAACCAGCCCATTTTATTTAAACCTCGTTAACAATCGGCCACGGTGCCCTAGCCCTTTTCGAGCGCGCTCGCGGTTTAATTCTGTGAGATATTTGGCGCGGTAGGTGTCTCGTAATCGCACCAGCTCGTCGAGTGACGTGCGAGTAAGTGAACGGCCGTTGATTGAATAGCTTTCTTGGTCTTTGGTGGCGCGCTTTTCTATTACGGCTTCGATATTGTCGAGGACAATTTTGTAATGGCCACGCGGGTCGCCTGTTGCCAGGTCGCGGTTTGCACGAATTTCAAACGTGCCGGTGTCTACCGTTACGCGCTCGCTGTCGCTGTCGCGGGTAATGTAGGCTTGCCAATGGTAAATGCCAATGGTAAATGCGGCGGTCGTTGCCGCTGCCACTTCGACTTTAAACGCGGTGCCGTTTGCCGTTGCCGTGATCTCTATTTCAGTAGATCCGGCGGCCTCTAGGCGGCACGCATATTTAAGCGTATAACTCGCGGCCGGATAGTCGGCCAGGTCGTCGCGTTTCCACGTCCAGCGGTCGGCGACAACTAAGGCCAACGGCTCGCGCTGTGGGTAATTCGCAGAATCAAAAAGGTTAGCCATGCAATACGCGCCCAAGATAATTAATCTTAGGCATAGGCGTATATTAGTTTCAATGCAAACTTATGAAAGCGCAGTTAAAACCGCGTGGCAAAACTCCCCTTTCGCCGTGGGCGGCCTTTTTTAGCTGGCCTATTTTGTGGCGGCGATTCGGGCGCTAGCGGGTTAACTTTTTCGGGTACATCGGGCACTTTGTTTGCCCTTTTCGCGCGGCGGTTTGCCAAGGCGGCTAGCTTCACATTAAGGTTATCCAGGGCGGCATAAGCGTATGCCAAACAGTCAAGCGCCTCGTTACGCTCGCGGGTTTTTACAAACTCCATTACAGGAAAACCACGGCGGTATTTAGTGACCATTTTCTCGGCGGTTAATTGCAAAAAGTATTCGTCGTCAAAGTCCACGCCAAAGTGTATGTAACCCTCGCCACTTGTAAGGCGTAGGCGGCTGTATATCGTGCGCTTGGCCGTATCCACACCAATGGTATACATCGGCGTTCTAGTGCGTCCCACCGGCTTCGGCTTGGTCGTTAACGGCCTACCCATGCCAGCCTGGCCTTTGATTGCAAACACCCGGCGGCTCGACCTGGGCTTAGTGAACTGATAAACATATTCTGTCAAATATCCACTGTCGATTGCACTTCCTGCAATACGGTGGCCGTCGTATGTTTGTGTTAAAACCTCTTCTAACTCATGCCACACTTTTTGCTGTGTTGGGTCGCCCCACAATACCCGGTGATCTAGCACCCAACACTCCTGGTCCAATCCCCAACCAACTATTGATATTTCTATGCGGTCCTTTTGAATATCAGCGCCAGCGGTTAATAGCAAAACCTCCGGCGGTATCGCATCGATGGCATAGTTTTCTTTACGCTCTGCTAATAAATGCTCGCTCAAGCTGTCGCCGGCATCTTCCCAGGTTTCGCCCAGGCTGGTATTTACCCACGTCTTTAATGTCTCCGGGTTTTTCTTCGCCTCCACAAAATCCTCGGCCACATCGGCAAACGTGCGCCACGGCGAATACAATTCGTTTAAATGAAACCCGGCGATTTTACCGCCTGGGTTTTCAGCAATCCATTTACCCGCACGCAACATTTTGGGCTTGTGTTTATCTTCGATAACGCCGCCGCATTCTTTGCACACCATCACGGCGGCGCTGGGCTTACCTTCGGGCCATTGTACATTAGCCCACTGCAACCGCTGGGCGTGGTCGCAATGAGGACAAGGCACGTTAAAATACCGCCGGTCCGAAATGGAAAACTCTTGCTCAATTCGACACGCTCCCTTTAGCGTTGGCGTACTGGTTAAAATGATTTTGCGATTGTGGAATGTTGTTGCACGTTTTCTTATCAAGTTTACCGGGTCGCCCTCGGCACCAGCACTTTGCGGGTAGCGGCTCACCTCGTCGCAGCACACCACACGAATGGGACGCGACGCTAGGCCGGTGGGTGAGTTTGCGCCGGTCATTGTAATGTGACCGCCTGGAAAGGATTTGTGAAATAGCGTATTACTCGACGCGCGGCTTTTATTGTCGGCTATTAATTCTTTTAAGCACGGCGTGTCTCTCACCATTGGCGCTAGCCGGTCATGGCTCCAGGTCTTGGCCATATCCACGGTCGGTTGCAACACCATCATCGGTGCTGGGTCGCGGTCGATAAAGTAACCGACGATATTATTAATAATTTCCGTCTTGCCCACCTGGGCCGAGGACATAATGACAATCGTTTCAATCGTCGGGTCGGCCACCGTGTCCATAATTTCGCGCTGATATTCGGCACGGCTGGTTCGCCAGCGTCCGGGTTCCGCGCTTGATTCGGGTGATAGCCGGCGGTTTTCGTCGGCCCATTCGCTAACTGTTAGCTTCGGCGGCGACTTCCATATTTGCTGCGATTGTTTCAACGCTTTTAAGATATTGCTTAGGTAGTCCGTCATTTTCTAATTCATCCAATGATTCATTTATTAATTCTGTAATCAATTGCTCGACTTCCAGGTAGCTTTCCATGCCCGCAACCTGGGCGGCGGCTTTTGGTGGCAACGCCAGCAACTTTGCCCTGGCGTTGGCTATATGCCCCTGCCAGGTTTCTATGATTAGCTCCATCGGAATAAGGTTCCCGCGCTGTTGTTCTAGCTCTAGCGTCGCTTTTTCTGCCTGGAGTTTGGTCAGCTTCGCGCGCTCCTGGCTTAAATCTAACGTGCCGCTGCTTTCCATATCCCTGGCGCGCAGCCAATCGCTCACTTCGCGCACGCTAAAGATAACCGATTTACCGACTTTTTCGGATGGGCAACCGCCTCGACGCCATTTGTCCACGCTGGTTAATTCGACGCCGAATGCCTCGGCAATTTGTGCCCTGTTAAATTCCATCAAAATGGTCGTTTCCTTTTTGGTAAAAATGATAACTAATTAAATAACGCGCTCCTGAAACACCCTTATACCAATGCTTCTGGGAGTACCTTGGCTAAAACGCACACAAAACACCTTTAATTAGCACGTTTTGTACCTCACTGGTGCTAGCGCACTTATGCTTGCTGACACGCTAGTCCCATCAGTTTTATTCAGCCGTCGCTAGCTCGCCACCGAGTGCAATATAACCGGCACAGTCCATCCAACTGTCTGAGTGGTCCAGCGTGCCCACCAGGCGGCATATCTTTAACGCTGCCATGCACAAGGCCACTTGCTCCGGCTCTATGTCCTGGTCGAGTATTGCGGTCCACATCATGGCAATGCGTCCGAAGTTGTCGCGCGCGTCGCCATAGTCCTGGGCGCGCTGCCCATTGATTAACTTCTCCGCACCTATTAATACGTCCACCCTATTCACGCCGCCCCCTTATATTCATTCTCTGCCATATGGCAAAATATCCCACACTGCGCGTCCAAACTGTCGTCCATTGGTTTGATTCGGTCGGGCAATTCAGTAAGCGGTATGCGCACATCGGCCACACCGTCAATTGTGGTCTTGCATATCTTCACACCTAGACGCTGTTCCTGTGCCACCATCAAATCAAAGTATTTAGGAAAATCAATCGCTATCTTTTTCCAGTAGGCTGGCGACTGAGCCTTAACGCAACCACAACAATTGTTGTTTTTATATCCCAGCTTATACATTGCCGGTAGCTCAATACCTGCATTTTCGAGCATGGCCAAGCAATCTGGCTTTGTTAGCCCTCGGTCTATTAATGGCGTTATTAGATCAACGTCATTGTTAGCGTCAATAAAACGGTCAACCCTGTGTTGTTCTTCTACTGTGTAGCCAAAAACCTGTCTATCTGCTGGCAACTCAAACGCCTTACGCACATTCTTTTTTAGCTCAAGTGTGCACCGTGCCCCGCCATGCCCCGCCAAATAGCGCGTTCTATTGAACACCTCGTATATAGACCGCTTATATTTATCGTTGCCAATAATAGTAATTTTTTGACCGAACCATGCCTCACAATCTTTTAAAAAGCGTTTATTGTCCGGGTGTTCTTCGATAACCTCGCAATAAACAACTGTTACGGGTAGCCCCTCGCTAATGGCCAGCTTTGTTGCCACTGCGCTAGCGGCCCCGCAACTAAACCAACTCACGACCCGGTTCACGCTGCTTGCTCCCACTTAGCCACAAAGTCCCAGGCGTTTAGCTTGGTGAATATGTCGCCGGCTTCTTTCTCTGTCCACTCATGGCCGACCGGTGACGCTAACCAGCCCACGCTAACCGTATGCGCAGCGTTACACTCGCCTAACAAATTCTTGTGATTATCGTGTAACACGTCCAGCAATTCGTCTTGCTGTCGCGGCTCGGTTGATTTAATTACGATGCTTTTCATATACTCCTTGCCGGTTTGATCGCGGCAAAACACGGCGCATATAATAGACCATGAATAGCGGCCCGCTTCGATCGTCTTGGCAATAGCTGGCCCAGGCTTAAAAGATCGCTGTGTTTTAATGTCCACCATTTTGCAGAGGCCGCCATCGCCGCCGATATAGCTAATGGCGCAGCCTTTTAATACCGCTTTGCCTAGTCGCTCCATGCGTCGCCGTGGGTTGTTTGCTTTGCGCTTGCTCATTTCTCGCACTCCTTGCGGCAATCCTCAAACGTACAATCGCAGCTAGGGCTAACGCCTAACTTCACCCGGTCTTTTAGCTTTACCTTCTTGCCAAAGATTCGGTCGTAGTTATCCGCAAACTTCTCATTTGTTGGCTTGCTTACTGGCTTATCCTTTGCACTCATTACTGCCCCCGATTAATTGTTATTACTTCGCGCTTAACATGGCGCGTTCAAATTGTTTGTTAAATATCTTATTGGCTCGACCAACAACCACTTGGCCGGCTATCTCGTAGAACGGGAACTTAGCCACGTATTTGCGGCTCGGCTTCCACTGAGCCACCATGCGTATGCGTGGGTGTTTCTTCTTACCGTAACGTTGCCAAATACCGTTGTTTTCTTGGCCGGCCATGCCTTTAGGTATGCCGCTAAAAAACTTCGCCTTTTTGGCCAATGATTTAACGACGGTTTTACGGTGGAGTTTGTCGCCCGGCATATTGCCGTGCTTATTTAATTTAGTGTGCGTGGTGGGGTGCAATAGCGCGCGGCCACCTTTGCCTCTAGATATGCCGCCATGAATTAAAAATTTCATATACTTGCGCTCGGTGTCTGCTTTATTTACATAAACCCACGCCTCTAGTTTTTTCTTATTTACCTTTTTTGGTTTATACAAAAAACTCTTTACGGTAAACGGCTTAGGCATATGTATATGTTTGGACGCTTGCTTCCTTTCTTCTTGCATGGCCTCAAACGCCAGCGCGGTTAATGTCTGCGCCACGGCAAACGGAATTTGTTTCTTGGCGGCTTTATCCAGGCCGCGCGATACTGCTTTTATATTGCTGCTGATACTTAGGTCCATTTCGTCACCTTATTTATATGAGCGTATCCATGGGCTGCGACGCTTACCGATACGACCCGCTGCACTGCTCGACATTTTGTTGCGGCTTGCGGCGTCCTCAACGGACCACCCCCTAGCCATGCGTCGCCGTATGCGATTGGCCGGCTGGCCGCTTCGCTCTGCGATTTCCGCAATGGTTGCTTGCTGTCCGTTATATTCATACGTCTTTGGCTGAATCAAATAAAAGCCCCTCTGCTATGATTTCCCGATAGATTGCGTAAAACATTTCTGGCGTCACGGTGATTGTGTACGCCTCCAGCGCCCCCCAGGGCACGTCTGGCATCACCACATAGCCTGGCATCACCACGCGCCAGCGGCGTCGGTCCTTGTACCAAAGGCACGGTATTTGCTTGGCAATGGCCGCTTGCCTGGTGGTCTGTTCCCACCATTGGCTAATCTGCCCTGGTCTAGCTTCGGCGTAGTTTTTAATCTCTAGGGCTATAGGCCAGTTTTGGTCTTCGCCGTCTTCTACCAGGTCGTGGCCACCGGCTCGCGTTTGCTCCAAATTACGCTTTAATTTGACACCAATATGCAATGCAATTAATCCTGCAACTTCTCGCTCTGCGCTAGCGCCTTTTCTTCTGCTATCTACCAAAACCAACTCCTTTAATTTTTACGTCCATTTTCAAGCCCGCGCTTTTTTTCCTTATATTCATTAGATATTGGGGCGCTCTATAGAGCCCCATATATATCTATTGATATATAGTTACGCCACCCTAAGATAAGCCACCCTACGCCACCGGCTGAAACCCGCGCCACGTATGGGTTGTTGTTTTCTGCGCCACCCTACGCCACCTTTTCAAAAGTGCTACGCCACCCTCTACGCCACCCTCTACGCCACCTTTTTTGTTAGTGGTTACTAACCCCGAAACGCACTTAATAGGTTGGCATAAAAAGGTGGAATAAAGCATGGTTACGCCCCTAAAATCCGCATTGTGCTGCCACTTGATTTGCCATGGCCACGGTCTAAAACTTCCAATGTGCCGGCCTTGTGCAAGTCGTTTGCAATGTCTTCTATTGCACTTTTGGTGATGTTGTATTGCTCCATTTTGGCCATTTTCATTAGCTGACTAGCGACGTAATTGGCGCGCGGGTGGAATGAAATATTTATCTTTTTAGCCCAACATTCGTGGATCATTTCCTTGACCCATTTGACGTTTTCTCTAGCTTTTAGCTCGTCAACATAGCCCAAAGTTTCCGTTTTACCCCAGGGCACAAAGCCCTCGCCGTTGTGATAAACGTCTATTTCTTCACCCACTGGGCCGTAGTTATTTTTCATTAACTTAAAAGTAATACAGCCTTTTTCAGGATTTTTATACATAAAAACGCGCGCGCGTGGGGTGTTATTCCAGGCGGTCGAGCCGCCAGTGCCTTGGCCACTAGATAGGCCGGCGGCGCTAGGGTGTGCCAATAGCACGACCGCCAGGTTAAACTCAATGGCCAGGCTTGTTAGTGCGCCCTGGATATAACGACGCACTTGTTGGCGGTCTATCTCAATGCCGCCAAAAGTGTCGGCTGCTGTATCTACCACCAGCATTACTGGGCGCACTTCCATAATGTGTGCGCGTAGTTGGTGCCATAACGGTGTTAATTTGCCGTCGCTGGAATTTTTATCAAACTCCATTAATACGTTGTCATGGGCTGGGCGCGGCATATATTTAATGTCGTCCTGGGCTGCCAGGTCTGTGCCGTACATACCGTTAATTTTGCGCTGTCGCACAAGTAGCTGGTTGGTATCGTCCTCGGCAAACAGGCCCATCACTGGACCGGGAATTGTTGCCTTACCAAAAAAGGGCGACCCAGTAGAAACGCACGTCATTAGCTGTTGAATAAGCATCGTTTTACCTATGCCGCCATCACCATAAAAGGCCGTCGTTTGGCCCCGTGGCATCCAGCCATCCATTACCCATTCGACCGGCTTTACCACATGATTGCGCAAGCTGGCCGCGCTAACCATTTCTAATGGCTCGGCCTTTTCTTCTGCCGGCATTAAAAAACCTTCCACCGGGTTAACGGGTCGCATGGCTGGAATCTGTGGCTCGATAGCTGCACGGGTGCGCATCGAATCAATTGAGCGTATGACGTTGGTGACAAAACCCATGGCGTTAATTGGTGGGCTGCCTCGCATTCCCTCCGCCACATCACTAAACAACGCATTGCTGCCATGTTTATCAATGTCGGCCTGGTACACCTGGCAAATGATTTCCTCTAGCGGCTCCTGGCGTTCCAACATAGCGGCCACGACTTGCTTTAAATAGTCATTGCGGCCATTGGGCGTGCTGGGCTGATCGAGTGGTTTAGTGGGCTGTGTGGGTGTAGTCAGTGCCACAACATTGTCGGCGACGGCTGCCAAAAATTCAGGCGATACGGTGGTACGCATCTCGTCCATAATGTCGTCGATGTTGAGTAATTCGCCCTCGTTGTAACCCGAAAAAGCGACGTTTTCCGTTCCACTTGAGCACGCTGGCCCCCAATAAGCGCGGCTTAAATCACGACACGACGTGTCTATATTTTCGTCGCTGCCTAACATTGTCTCGTAGACATAGGCAAACACCACCGGCCATTCTGTGCGTGTTACCAGGCGATTAAATGGAATCACCAAGCGCCAGCGTGGCCACTTTGCTGCGTTGCTGTGCGTTGAGTGAAAGGCGTTTGTAATGCCGGCCAGCTCCGCGTCCACGTCTTCTGGCATTGTGGGCAAACCTGAACACTTGGCGTCGTTGCCTATGCCCTGGCTGTTGTCGTAATCGACTATCATCATCGACATTGACGCCACATTGGCATCGCCGCGCTTGGGCGGGTCCATCTCATAGACCGCGCCGGAATACATTAGCCCGGCGTCTTTTTGGCTTATTATTTGGTGGTCCAGTAGGTGATCTTTGACAAATTCGGGCCAAGGCTTGTCAGCATTACGACCCGTGTTATTTTTTACGCTGTTGAATAATGTGTGTTTCATCATTATGCGGCACCGGACACGTTAAAAACGTCCGGGCGCATTTCTTCGCGCTTTACTTTGCCTTTTGTGGCCTTTTCAACCAGCAAAACACGCTCTGGTGGCACCTTCACCCATTGGCTGATTGCCTGGGTGCTAATTGGCTTTCCAGCGGCCCGAAGATACCGAGCCAACTGCGCAGGACCACCGGCAAAACTAATTGCGCGCTTCCTATGGTCAATCATATCGGCGTCGGCTTTTGCCTTTTCTTTTTCCCTGGCTCTAACCGCCGCTATGGTGTATTCGGTCATGTTATTAAATCCTTTCGTTTGATCGTGTATTCGATTTTACGAATGGTAAGTTTTAATTACGTTTCGTTCAAGCCTTTTGTTAGCGCGGATAAAAATTTAATATTACATTTCATATATATTGGTAAGCATTACTTTACATGTATCAAGTAATAGTATTTAATATGTTCATTGAATTTAAGGTCCATAAAAAGCATATGTCGTCGCTAACAAGTACAAATAGAAAAAGCGAATGTACCCCAATCTTACACCTTAAGATCAAGGCGGCGCGGCGTCATTCTAATTTTACTCAACAACAATTGGCCGACAAGCTCGGCGTATCCAGGCCGGCGGTTTCGCTATGGGAATCGACCGACCCTAAAGTGCGAAACGAACCAACCCGAACCCGATTGCGTAAATTGTCCGCTATAACTGGCGCACCGCTGCATTGGCTAATGGATGATTGCGACAACACCAGGCCCGAAGATTTTGGCCGCTCAATACGTGACATTGAAAAAATAAACCACGGTATGGGCAACCTCACACCTGAACAGTTATCAGCACTTTGCAATATTATTGATAACTTTTGATCTAGATCAATAAACGCTCAATAACCCGTTAGTTCGGGCTTTTTTGTGCCTGGCTATATGTCAACTTCTAGGAATAATTCCTAATTTTAACCTAAATCTAAATTAGTCATTGATTGTGTTTTGGTCTGTGTGTATATTCTCCGACGTAAGCAAAACTTACCAGCCAAACAGAGGACCAACCTTGCTAAACACGACAAAGGATTTAGACCAAAATATGGAAATTGCCGCGAAACTTTATGCTAAATTTAACAAGCCAACGATTGATAAAATTCTCGCCCTGGTTAAAGCAATGCCAGCCAATAGCGACGAAAACGCACTTAATGCAATCATTACAGAATTACGAAATAACCCCTAGTTTTTAGCGGCCAGATAAACCACTGGCCTTTTTTTCGCGCACTAATGCTATTGAAACCTAACATCACGCTTAGCCTATTGCGCTATTAAAACCTAACACTTTTGGAATTTAGAAAGGTATGCTTTACAAACTTTTTACCACCGGCAACACCAAAATGCGCAGCGCATCACACGCCCTAATTTTTATTCTGGTCCTAATAATTGGCCAGTTACTTGTTGAATCAATTTAAAAGGAAATTACCATGCAACCAACTGAAATAGACCAAGCCGCATTCCAATTACAAGAGGCTAAAAACCGCCTTGAACTGGTACGCCAGGACGTAATAACCGCAGAGCAACGCATCATCGAACTGGCTGGCGTAAAAGACGAAGGCACCACCAGCGAAACGGGTGCGTACTTCAAAATTAAGACCGTGGGCAAAATGTCCCGCCGTATTGACTTGGACGCCCTGGCAGAGATTAAACAGCATTTGCCGGCGGCGATTGTGGCCAAAGTATTCAAGGATAAACCCAGCCTAGACATTAAGGCGCTGCGCCATTTGGAGCTAAACGAACCGGATTTGTACAGCGAGGTTAGCCGCGCGGTGATCGCCAAGCCGGCCAAAATCGCCGTATCCATCGAACTTATTGAGGACGCGGCGTAATGGCTATTCAATTACTTAGCGCACGCGACGCAGCATTACAAAACGGCATTAAGGTATTGATCTATGGCCCCGCCGGTGCTGGCAAGACCGTATTTTGTACCACTGCGCCAGAAGGTGAAAAGACGTTAATTATTAGTGCCGAAGGTGGCTTGCTGTCTATCCAGGACGCCGACCAGGTAGACGTGTGCGTGGTGTCTTCACTCGACGACGTGTACGAAATTTACAACCACCTCAAAGGCGACCACCCCTATAAATGGGTGTGCCTAGACTCAATTAGCGAAATAGCCGAGGTGGTTTTAACGTCTGAAAAGGCCAAGACCAAAGACCCGCGCCAGGCTTATGGTGCCCTAATTGATCAAATGACGGCCCTAATTCGCAGCTTCCGCGACTTGCCCGTTAACGTCGTAATGACCGCCAAAATGGACCGCGTTAACGACGACCACAACAACACCCTCTTATTTATGCCATCAATGCCCGGCGCACGCCTGGCGCAATCGTTGGCGTATTACTTCGACGAAGTTTTTTGTTTGCGACTCACCAAAAACGCCGATGGCGTGACCGAGCGCAGCTTACAAACCTCGCGTGATATTCAGTACGAGGCCAAAGACCGTTCCGGCAAATTGGACCCCTACGAATACCCCACCCTGGCGAATATCGCCGCAAAAATCCGTAATTAAAAAAGGTAATCATTATGCAATTTAACTTTGACGCAACCGGCATTGATATGTCCGACGACCGCAGTTTCGAGCCTTTACCCAAGGGCAAATATAACGCCATGGTGGTTGAATCCACCCTAAAGGACACCAAGGCCGGCACCGGCAAGTTTATCGAATTGGTGTGCCAGATCATCGACGGCCAGTACATGAACCGCAAGATCTGGTGGCGTCTAAACATCGTTAACCCTAACAAGGTGGCCGAGGACATTGGCCGCAAAGACCTGGCAACGCTTATGGCTAACCTGGGCCTTGGCGCGCAAATGGGCGACACCCAGGAACTACACGGCAAGCCGTTTGTTATGGGTTTGAAGATTCGCCAATCTGAGGGTTATGAGCCATCCAATGACGTGACCTTTACCGCTGCTGTTTCTGGCCCTGTTGCTGCACCGGCAATGGCTCCACCAAATGGCCGCCCTCAACCTCAACAAACTGCGGCCGCTTCTGCGCCACCGTGGGGTTAAGAAAATGACCGCCATACCACCAGCGCATAACAGCACCGTCGAAACGATTTATCGTAAATATGAGACAAGCCACGTCGAATCAAGTCGCGCGCATTTAGGCGCATCCATGATCGGCCGCGAGTGCAACCGCGCCTTGTGGTATGGCTTCCGATGGGCCACTGTGCCCAGTTTCCCCGGCCGTGTGCTGCGCCTGTTCCAGCGTGGCCACGACGAGGAATTGTATTTTATTAAAGACTTGCTCGCCATTGGCGTACAAGTTTGGGCCGAGGACGACAACGGCAAGCAATTCGGCTGCACCTTCCACGGTGGCCATTTTGCCGGCTCATGTGACGGCGTAGCCAAAGGCTTGCCCGAATCACCAAACAAGCCGCACCTATTAGAATTTAAAACTCACAATCACAAATCGTTTGCGCTGCTCAAAAAGAACGGCGTGCGCGAATCTAAGCCCGAACACTATGCACAAATGCAAGTGTATATGCACGGCCTGGGGTTAACCCGCGCTATGTACATGGCTGTATGCAAGGACACCGACGAACTGTACACCGAGCGTTTCGAGTACAACGAAGACGACGCCCAAGACCTGGTAAAAAAGGCCGGTGACATTATCGCCACTGATACACCGCCACCTGGCATAAGCGCCAGGGCCGAGTTTTACAAGTGCAAATTCTGCGACCATGCCGACGTTTGCCACCGTGACGCATTGCCTAATGTTACGTGCCGAAGCTGTACCCATTCGTTTGCGGATATGAAAAATGGCGGCTGGAAATGCTGTTTCCACGACCGCGAAATTACCACCGAGCAACAACGCCAGGGCTGCGATAAGCACCTGTTTAACCACCACCTGGTCCCGCATGAACTGGTGGACATGGACCCGGTAAACAATCGCATTTTATACCGCACCGACAAAGGCGTGGAATTTTATAACGGCGAAAAGGGCGATAAATCCTACACCAGCGCAGAGATAAAAGCCGCGCCGGCCATGCTGGGCGACCCCGCCGCCGATAGTTTGCGCGCCGCATTCAATGGCGCATTTGTTGAGGACGAAAAGTAATGAGTAATTTTTTAGATATTTTTCTAGGCGTTTTCGTCGCCCTGGCGGGCAATGCTTTTATATTAATTTCAGCTAATCAAATGATATGGGGCGCGTAATGCCAATTATTTTGTGGACAAAAAACGAAGATGATTTTTTGCGCAAGAATTACGCAAACCTAACGTATGACGCCCTGGCCGATAAGTTGGATAGATCGCCCGCTGGCATTAAAGACCGCGCGCGCCGCATTGGCGTGAGCAAGCAACCGCCGCGCGTGCGTTGGTCTAATAAAGATCATCAATTTTTGCGTGAAAATTACCCGCTAATGCCGCTGGCAGAAATTGCGCAAAAACTAGGGCGCACCAGGGCGGCCGTCGCCACCCGTTACTCGTCTTTTTTTAAATATGAGCGTTTCGATATTCAATGTAACGATTTAAACGAAGCGCATTTTAACCCCTTTTTAACCGGAAAAATTGGAGCAAAACCTAATGTTTAATTCAACGTTTAATTTTCGAGTCGTGCGTAAATCTCGCGCCAAAATTGTTATTTATAAACGCCGTTTGCTTTGCTGTTGGACCCGCATTGGCACGGTCGAAACCATGAAAGACGCCGAGCGCATCATTGCTAAAACATTGGCCACCGCTAATGTCTAGGGCCGCGCCGAAGCTATGGAGCGAAGCGGAAACGCAATTTCTGGCAGATAACTACCATTTACAAACGGTGCGCGAAATTGCATTACAGCTAGGGCGCCCGGTGCAAGCCGTCATGTACAAAGCCACCACCATTGGTGTGTCGGACCTGGTAACGCAACGGCTATTGCGCTGCGGAAAACGTGACGAAGCATTGGCCAGACAACAAGCGGCGGGTAAATACTGCAAATTCATCACCACCCGCTTTGGCCATGAAACGCCAGGCTATATGCCGGCCTACGCCACCAGGTAGCACATCATGCAATTACGCGATTATCAGCAAGAAAGTATCGACGCGCTTTACCAATATTTTGGTGAGCACCAAGACGGCAACCCCCTGCTTGTTCTGCCTACGGCGGCGGGCAAGTCGGTTATTGCCGGCGAGTTTATTCGCGGCGTGGTACAGCATTGGCCCGGCCAGCGCGTGCTGCTGCTGACTCATGTAAAAGAGTTAATCGCGCAGAATTATGAAAAGTTAATGGCCCTATGGCCCGACGCACCGGCCGGCATTTATTCGGCTGGCCTCAAGCGACGTGACACCAAAAGCGCCATCTTATTTGCGGGTATTCAATCGGTACATAACCGCTGGGCTGAAATTGGCCACATTGACCTAATCCTAATTGATGAATGCCACCTGGTGCCTAAATCCGGCGCGGGTATGTACTTGCGTTTTTTGGCCGCCATGACCGTCATTAATCCGAAATTACGCGTGGTTGGTTTGACGGCAACGCCGTACCGGCTTAATTCCGGTTCACTAATCGAAGGTAAAGACCGCATTTTTACCGACATAGCTTTTGACGTGGACGTGCTGCGCCTGGTTAACGACGGCTATTTATCACCATTGGTGGCCAAGGCCATGGACAACGAATTGGATTTGTCTGGCGTCCACACCAGGGCCGGCGAATTTAAGGCCGACGAACTGGCAAAGCTCACCGATAGCGACGAATTAGCGCGCCGTGTATTGGTCGAGATATTGGCCTATGGAGCGCAGCGTAAAAGCTGGCTGATATTCTGTAGCGGTGTAAACCACGCCCTCAAAATGGCCGAGATTATTGCAGAATTTGACATTACGACCGCAACCATTACTGGCAAGACGCCAGGCGATGAACGCGACCAAATCCTGGCCGACTTCAAATCCGGCAAGATAAAATGCCTCACTAACTGCGACGTACTCACCACCGGCTTTGACGCACCGGCCACCGATATGCTGGTATTTTTACGCCCGACTCAATCGCCAGGCTTGTACGTGCAAATGTGCGGCCGTGGGATGCGCCTAGCCGACGGCAAAAAGGATTGCCTAGTCTTAGACTTTGGCGGCAACACGCAACGCCATGGCCCTATAAACGCGCTTAATCCACCAGCCGAGCCAAAGGCCAAGGGTAAAAACGCACAAGCGCCAACGCGCACTTGCCCGGCGTGCAAAACCATTATGGCGGCGTCGTGTACGGCGTGCCCGGATTGCGGCCACCTATTCCCCCGCGACATTACCCACGACGCCACGGCCAGCACCGCCGCACTGTTAGTGGATTTGGAAAAGATCACAATACCTAAAACAACCTGGCATAACGTCGAGCGTATGCACCTGGTGCGCCATAAGAAAATGGGCAAGCCCGATTCAGTGCGCGTCGCCTATGACACGGCCGGTGGCCGGTTTAATACCTGGGTTTGCCCGGAGCATGGCGGTTATGCCGCTGGCAAGGCTAAGGAATGGGTCGCGGCCCATTTGCCAGAACACGAACACGACGCCACCACAAACGAAATATTGGCCTGTGTGGCCGACACCAGGCAACCGCTTTCCATTTGCGTTAAGTCGGCCGGCCAGTATCCCAACATTACCCGATTTGATTTCGACGAAAGCCGTGGCGACGTTGCGGCCTATTTTTAACCCCAAAAGGAAATAACACCATGAGTAATGAACGTAAAAGATGGACCCTAAAAGAGAGCGACCGCGCCGTAGAATTGTTTGCTGCGGGTATCCCCTACCCCACCATTGGTGACGAACTAGGGCGCTCAATTAAGGCCGTAGAGCAGCACCTAAGCAAGCGCCGCTTGCAATCGGCCACGCTAACCAAAGGTGCGGCTAAAAAAACCAAAATGACCAAAATGACCAAACTGACCAAAGCGACCAAAATGGCCAAAGCGACCAAAACCGGCTTTTCTGTTTACGACTTCGCCGTGGGTGTTGTCATCGGTTTTTCGGCCTCGTCCGTCGCTGCTTCTTACTTGATCTAAATTGCTATTGAGAGCTAACACTATGACTAATAAATTAATGACCATTGCCGAGTATTTAAAAACCCGTTTTGAACCGGGTTCCGCGCCTAGCGTCTACACCATAAGGCGGTGGATAACTGCCGGTAAATTGGCGGCCGTCAAAATGGG
>Ga0105350_10001176_pt1 | contig 16864 bp, 18 predicted proteins | sample EN1Hudsemesocosm_FD_83506 | JGI IMG/M metagenome (GOLD analysis project Ga0105350, IMG submission 83506) | Methane-oxidizing microbial communities from mesocosms in the Hudson Canyon - EN1E Hudson Canyon | ecosystem: Environmental > Aquatic > Marine > Cold seeps | place: Hudson Canyon... | reverse complement strand
TTGGGTCAATGGCCAGTCAATAATCAAGAATAAAATAATGAAGCTCGCAATGGGTATATCGGGTAGTTGAGACGAAAAGCTTGTTTTAATAATAAGTAACCTACGAATAAGTAGATGTTCACCTCGATAGCTTTCCATACAACGGGACCACAACTACTTGCGAGTCTTTATGGCAGGGCGTTCCGACGGTTACTCTTGGTGGAAAGACTCATCGTTCGAGAGTAGGGGTCAGCATATTGTCGCAGGTGGGGTTAGATGAGTTTATCGCGTATGACGAGCAAGGTTATGTTGATCTCGCAGTTGAATTGGCTAAGGACTTAAATAAACTTTCTGCCCTAAGAGCAGGTATGCGCAAGAGACTTCAGAAAAGTAAACTGTTAAACGCACAACTATTTATGGAGGAGTTTGAAGCTGAAATGCTGAAACTTGTTTAGTTGTATTTTTAGTTAGTGTTTAAATAACTTAGCGAGTAATACGGGGACGGCGGTTTCTACTCTCAAAATTCTGGGCCCTAAATTAATACCTTCGAATCCAAGTGATTTTATTTTATCTACTTCATACGTTGTGAAACCGCCTTCTGGTCCTATTACCAAGGTGGTTTTTGTGTTGTCGGTGCCAAGAGGGCAATCATTGTCCTCATTTGGATGAGCCAAAAGCTTTCGCGAACCATTCGAAATGGTCGGTAGCTCATCCTCTACAAAGGGTTTAAAGCGCTTTCTTAGGTGAATATTTGGCAGCATAGTATCTTTAGCCTGCTCTAGGCCTAACACACAATTATCTAAGATTTTATCGTCGTTCAGCCATGGACTTTGCCAGAAACTTTTTTCCACTTTCCAAGAATGAATAAAGTATAGATCCTTGACTCCCATGGTACTGATAGTTTGGAGTATTCGCTTAAGCATCTTCGGGCGAGGCAGGCCTATAATAAGCGTGACAGGCAGAGCTGGAGGGGGCTGCGAGTGCCAATGTATTTGCAGTTTGATCTTATCTTTTTCTATGACTGTTATTTTTCCTGATCCCAAAGCGCCATCGACTAAGCCGATGTTAACTGAATCTCCTATTTTAGCTTCGAGTACACTTTCAACATGTTTGAGCTGTCTACCTGAGATTTCAGCAATATCTTCAGAGAGCATGTTGCTGGGAAATAGTAATATAATATTCATTGATTCTGACTTTACTCAGCGTTTTCTGCAGATTGTTTTTCGACTAGTTTTGAGAATAAAATGCCCATTTCGAATAGTGCCCACATAGGTACAGCAAGTAAGGTTTGAGAAATAATATCCGGCGGGGTTAGTAGCATTCCGACAACAAAGCATCCGACGACTATGTAGGGGCGCTTTTCTCTTAAACTTGTCGTGTTGGTTATGCCAGCTGCCACAAGGATAATTGTGGCTATTGGTATTTCAAATGCAAGACCAAATGCAAAAAATAATTTAAGTACGAAATCCAAATAGCGACTAATGTCGGTCATCATTGTGACGCCCTCAGGTCCAGCGCTGGTAAAAAAACCAAAAACCAGGGGGAAGACAACAAAGTAAGCGAACGCCATGCCTAAATAAAATAAGACAATGCTCGAAAGTAATAGAGGAATGGCTAATTTTTTTTCTTGTTGATAAAGCGCTGGAGCAACAAAGCCCCATATTTGAAAGAGCACATAGGGCATGGTAATGAATACAGAGCACATTAAGGTCAATTTGAAGGGTGTGAAGAATGGAGACGTTACATCGGTGGCGATCATTGATGCACCAGCAGGTAAGAATGTGCGTAAAGGTTCTGAAATTATCAGATACAGGTCATTGGCAAAGTAGTACAAACCACAGAATACGATGAGAATGGCGACTACTGCTCGCAGTAGCCGAGTTCTAAGTTCGACTAAGTGTTGAATAAGCGGCTGAGCTTTGTCGGCAATAGATGGGTTCGCTTCGACTTTTTCAGAGCTGGCTTTCGTTTTTTTCATCACTATTCTTGGAGGCGGTTGATTCGGAATCTAGAAATGGTTTGTCTTGTTCATCTCGTGGTATTGGCTCGTATTCCTGTGCTTCACGCAGCGCATTTTTAACTGTAGCTTGAATATTGCGAGCATCTTCGTTGATATTAAGGCTTTCACCCTGCTTTTTTAACTCCGCTCGTAACTCATCAATTTCAATTTGACGATCTACTTCTTTAGTGAATTGGCTAACCATTTTTTTTGCTTTTCCAATCCATTTACCTACGGTTCTGGCGGCGACAGGCAACCTTTCAGGCCCTAAAACCAAAAGTCCGATAATGCTAACTAGAATAAGCTCCAAAAAACCGATATCGAACACAGCTTGTTATTTACTCCGTACTGGCTTTAGGTGTCATTATTTGTTTTTGTCGTTTTCTTGGCTTGCATCCACTTTTTCGGCTTTACCCTCTATGATATCTGACTCCTTCTTTTCCAAGGGCTTGGCGTCTTCATCCTTCATTGCTTTCTTGAAACCCTTAACTGCGCCGCCTAAATCGCCCCCCATATTACGAAGTTTTTTTGTACCAAATATAAGCGCTACGATCACTAAAATGATCAATAACTGCATTGGACTAATACCCATAGGTTTCTCCTAATTTACTTTGATCTTGAAGCTTTTTCATCGAGACCGGATAGGTTGAATCTGCCCTGAAGCTCTTGCAGCACGTCTTCAGCGCTTAGGTCTAAATGAGAAAGCATAACTAAACTATGGAACCACAAATCTGCGGTTTCACCTACCAGCGCCTTTTTGGTTTCGGCGTTTGTCGCATCTTTTGCTGCAAGAATAGTTTCGGTACATTCTTCGCCAACTTTTTCCAGAATCTTATTGAGCCCCTTCTCATGAAGGCTTGCTACGTAAGAGCTATCTGGAGAAGCATTTTTTCTTTCTGCCAAAACAGAAGTAAGCTCAGCGAGTACGTTGGACATGTTATATCTCTATTTCTTTCGAATTATATAGTAAGCGCCAAATAAAAACGGTGCTAGTGTTTTCAAGTCGGGCTTGGTTGATATGAGACCTTCAAGCCATTCTGCTAGCCCTGGTTGAGAGATCGCCAGGCCCAATACAATGAACATAGCGCCTATAATATAATCTTTCGAAGCGGAATGCTGGTGTTTTATCTCTTCTTGAAGAGATAGTATTTGGTGTTCACGTTGCTTGCTGAATGAATCTAAATTTTTCACCTGGTTCATCGCATCAAATACCAATCTGGGTATTTCGGGGGATTGTTCTAACCATTCAGGAAAATGTTGTTTTACATTTTTCCATACGCCGGGAGGGGCTATTCGTTGTTTCATCCAATTTTCTAGATAAGGTTGGGCTGTGTTCCATAAATCTAAATCGGGGTGAAGTTGTCTGCCGAGCCCTTCTATATTCAACAAGGTCTTTTGTAGCAATATGAGTTGAGGTTGAACTTCCATGTTAAATCTGCGTGCGGTTTGGAATAACCGCAAAAGAAATTGCCCAAAGGAGATGTCCTTCAGGGGCTTTTCAAAAATGGGTTCGCATACGGTTCTTATCGCGGATTCAAACTCATCTACTCTAGTGCTTTCGGGAACCCAGCCAGAAGAAACATGGAGCTCAGCGACGAGCTTGTAGTCACGTTTGAAGAATGCGAGTAAGTTCCTGGCCAGGTAGTTTTGATCTTCTTGAGTCAATGTACCAACAATGCCGAAGTCTATGGCAATGTACTGAGGGTTATGCGTATTTTTCTCGGCAACAAAAATATTCCCGGGGTGCATATCTGCATGAAAGAAACTGTCTCGAAACACTTGCGTAAAAAATATCTCTACTCCTCTTTCTGCGAGCAGTTTAAGGTTAACGCCTGACGAGCGAATCTGGTCAATGTCCGTGACCGGGGTGCCATATATGCGTTCCATCACCAGGATATTCTTGTTGGTGTAGTCCCAGAAAATTTCAGGAATGTAGATGAGCTCAGAATTTTGAAAATTACGTCTCAATTGTGATGCGTTTGCTGCTTCCCGCTGAAGGTCGAGTTCATCATAAATTGTTTTTTGATAATCGGTGACTATCTGAATCGGATGAAGTCTCTTTCCGTCACTCCAATAACGCTCTAGCAAATTTGCGAAAATCAACATTAGCGCAATATCTTGCTTGATAGTGGTTTGAATATTAGGTCTTATCACCTTTACAACAACGTCTTTGCCGTTTGGAAGTGTGGCGCTGTGGACCTGAGCGATAGATGCTGATGCCAACGGTTGAATGTCGAAATCTGAAAAGAGTTGATTTGTGCTTTTGTTTAATGATTTTTCGACAATTTGTCTCGCTTCTTCTCCTGAAAAGGGGCTGACATTGTCCTGTAAGTGTTTAAGCTCATCAGCAATATCGTCGGGTAGTAGGTCCCTACGGGTTGACAGTATTTGTCCGAATTTGATGAATATTGGTCCAAGTGTTTCAAGCGCTAAACGAATTCGTTCTCCTCTTGATAATTTTGGTTTTGGAAAAAAGTGCCAAGGAGCCAGAAGAAACAAGATTCTTGCCGAAACAGGTAAGTGTGTCAGAGGTATGAACTCGTCTATTCTATAACGACTAACAACCCAAAGAATGACGAATAGCCGTCTAAGCTTTGCAAGCATAAAAATTTTGGACACAGATAATAATTCCGGCTATTTGGTTTCTAACGCACTCAAACGATGTTTGATTTTTTGTTCGAGATTTTTCGTTGCTTGATAAAGCTGATCTATGGCTGCGAACTGTTTGCGGCCTGCAGCTTTCGTTGGAATCAAGCGGACTTCATATTTAATAAATTCTTCGACATCTCTAATAAAGGATTGACCAAACATCTTACCCCAGGAGAGTGTATTCCTGATGGACTTACCGAGCATATGTGCAGGGATGTCACCTACTATCGTTGCCAATAGCCCCTCCCAATCTATATTTGTAGAGTTAAGGAGCGACTGAATTTGTTGAATACGCACTGAGTCTCCAGACAGTTCTACTGCTTTGGTACGAAGTAGTAGATCTCGTTGTCTAGAGCTTGCGAGTTTAATTAGAGGTAACGCAGCACCAGAAATCTGTACGGAGGAATTTTCTTGTTTAGGTAAATAAGTGACTTGGTACTGTTCATCAACCAAGCTAACACCTAAAAAAAATGACTGCTTGGTAGAAGTGACAAAAATTTGAAGTATGCAGCCAGAAAGTCTTCTCAAATGCTTTTGAGAGCTTGGGGACATTGTGAGTGTCGTGTTAATTGCTTTTTCGATATCTGGGGTGAGTTTTTTCAAGGTAGAAGAATTAGCTAGGCTCATTGTGCGTACACCTTGGTAGTCGTTTGATCATGTTATTTGTCATTGAATCCAAAATGAAACGAAGTTGCGTAGGTGCTCGAATCGTATATCGACTCGTTGTTCATGGGCTATAATATACCACATAACTCTAGATCAACGGTCAAAGCGTATTCTAACCTCTGTTATCAGGGAAGACTATACAGAATTGCCTTAATACAGCAGGAAGTTTTATGAGAAGTGGTATAGGGTTAAAATAGAATTATTTGTCGTAATAAAATAACGAGATGTAGTATGGCTGTTATAAAAATGAGCAGGAGGCATACGCTTTCTGATGAGCAAGCCAAAACCTTGGCGGAAGAAGTAATAGAAGACTTAGCAACAGAGTTTGGCGTCAAATATAACTGGGATGACAATGTTGCGAAGTTCAAAGGCGCCGGTGCAAAAGGGCGAATGGCCTTGAGTGCAGGACAAGTAGACCTTAAGTTAGAATTGGGTTTTCTATTATTGCCATTCAAAACAAAAATTGAAGCTTCAATGACGCGTCGGCTAGACGAGTTTCTGTCATCGTAAGTAACCATCCATATATAGGCGATATTCATGTCGGGTTCAGACGTACCTAATACTATTTCACTTACTAAATTTATATCTAAATTACCGGTATTTCTAACGGGTACCCCCAAGCGTGTCAAAGGGATGTACTTGGCGAATCGAAAGTCAGGAGATCACGCAGTAGGGCTAGGCGTTTGCCTAGAGAAAGCATGTAAGAGTAATCCTACCGGAGTGGCATTGATATATCAGGATAGGGAGTATAGTTACGCCCGTTTCAATGCATGGGTGAATAGAATAGTCTATAGCCTTGCTGCTATGGGAACCAAGAAGGGGGATGTTGTCGCTATTCTTGTTGAGAACCGCCCTGAATTGCTTGCCTGTATCGCCGCCATAGCTAAGTTGGGAGCTGTTTCAGCATTGTTAAATACATCTCAGCGTGGAGCGGTTTTGAAGCACAGTGTCGAGCTAGTCTCTCCATCGAGAATTATCGTGGGAGAAGAGCTGTTTGACGCGTGTGAGAAGATCTCTGAATGTTTGCCGAACGATTGGAATAGCCGTTTATATTTGCCCGATAGTGACACGTCGTCAGTAAAGTGTGAAAGCTCGAAAATTCCCGAAGGGTGGTGTGATTTTGCCGCAGATATTGCTAAACAGCACAACGAAAATCCTCGTTATACTAATCGAGCGCGCGGCGGTGAAGCGTTTTGCTATTTCTATACTTCTGGGACCACAGGGTTGCCGAAGGCGGCTATTTTAACTCACGGCAGATTTATGAAAGCGTATGGTGGCGTTGGCTTGGCTTGTTTGCAGCTTAAACCGTCAGATAGGGCATATGTTACTTTGCCATTTTATCACGGGACTGCATTGGTGATTGCTTGGGGGAGTGTGATCTCTGGGTCTGCAGGATTAGTGATGGCGCGTAAATTTTCTGCGAGTCAATTTTGGCCTGAGATCCAGCGAACTAAAGCGACGGCTATTTGTTATGTGGGCGAACTTTGCCGTTATCTGCTTGCTCTCCCTCCTTCTCCCGATGACAAAAAACATCGGGTGCATACAATGTTTGGTAATGGTCTTCGGCCCAATTTATGGACAGGATTTAAGGAGAGGTTCGGTATTGAGCGGGTGATGGAATTTTACGGGTCTAGTGAGGGTAATGTTGGTTTTCTAAATATATTCAATCACGACTGTACTGTTGGTTTTACTACGGTTCCTTATGCCATCGTTGAGTATGACCTTGAAGAATCGAAAGTGGTTAGAGGTAGGGATGGCTTTCTCAAAAAGGTTAGAAAAGGCGAGTCGGGGTTGCTTCTAGGCGAAATAACAGACAAGAGCCCGTTTGATGGTTATACGGACCCTGAAAAAACAGAGAAAACAATTTTGAGGAACGTCCTAAAAATGGGCGATGCATGGTTTAATACCGGTGACTTGATGAGAGATCAGGGTTTCAATCATGCACAATTTGTTGATCGATTAGGAGACACTTATAGGTGGAAGGGGGAGAATGTGTCTACAACGGAGGTCGAAAATAGCTTGAACTTGATTGACCAGATACTTGATGTTGTTTCCTATGGAGTAGAAATACCAAACACAAACGGACGAGCTGGGATGGTGTCGATCAGATTGAAAAATGGCGAGGTTTTTGATCCTGACTTGTTTTACAAGCATTCGATTGAAAACCTTCCCCACTATGCTGTTCCTGTTTTTTTGCGTATTTCATCCCATATGGAGACAACGGGAACATTCAAATATAAGAAAACCGACCTAAAAAAAGCGTCTTTTGATTTGAGCATTGTAGATGATCCTGTTTGGGTGAAATTGCCGGGTGAAGCAAAATATCAGGCTTTAAATTCGAAGCTAGAAGCGAAAATGATTCGAGGTGATATTCGTTTTTAAGCTAATGAACCAAGAATGTCTATAAGCTTATAGAGAAAGTCCAAAGTCAAAGGGAGATGAATCTGTTTCGAAAATGCTGAAGAGCAGTTCTTGCTCTTTCGTCTTGATCGCCTCCATTAATGAGCTCACCTTTTTCATGCTATGAAAAGAAGAAAAACCTGTCATAAGGAAATTATGTAGAGTGCCTAAGCCTGCTTTTTTAGCTGGGTTTTCCATCATTTTTATGGAAAAGTGGATGATTGAGCTCCTGGCATACTTATCTAATTTTTGGCCTAGTTCAGACGTAAGGTTGATTTGTCTTAGTCTGTCTTTCTTGTTTTCGCATGCGCGATAGGCGTTGCAATAATTTAGTTCATTGATTTTGCATTGCGTTAGAGGGTCAAAAATCTTCTCGCAAAGCTTTTCGTCTAGATCTTGTGTTAGGTGATTCAGTTCTACTAAAAGGCTGGTGATATCCAGAATATTCTTAGGCAAATATTTAACCATTTTTGGAAATATTCTTTCTAGGTCGCTGTCTCGCTGGCTGAAATCCTGGGCTGAATATAAGTCTGAGAATAGAAAATGAAGTCCTGCTGAGTATTCAGGTAATTGGTATAAGTTTTTGTGAGTGTGTTTTAAGCGGGCACTTTGCCAGCTTGTGAGTGTGGTTAATTGTTTTTTGAGAATAATGGGTCTTGGGTTGTTCCTGAATTCATGATATTTAATCATGGCTGTTTTCAGTCGTAAGGCTTCTGCGCTTGGTGTTGGCGTGGTTTGGATTCTAGTAAAATACATCGAGAGTACTGTTAAGCGGGACACTTGGGTATTCTAATAAAGGCGAGGGGATAGCGCGAGGTTTAATTGGGCAAAGGTCGCTTCAAGACGAAAATTGGTGCTGGTTCAAAAGAATGCCGTAAATTGACTAGGCTACAGCGCTGGCCTTTCTAGTTTTTTTTTGCAGGGAGTTATTGGCGGAGGTCAATGGGATGGTATCCAAGCTTGGTACCCATTTTTGATGGTCAAGAGTAATGAAGTGGCTAAGTGCATCGGTTTCAATGATACGAACGCAATTCGGGCTGTGTTCTGCGCTTTTAAGCATCAGGTCTCTATCAAGAATTCGATCTAGCTTTGGAATAAGGAACGTGCCATGTTTAATTTTTTCGTATACCGAATAATCTGCTCTATCCATCCACGCAAATAGATTTTCTATATTTCGAACAATTGTCAGGTGATCCTTGGTTGCGCTGAACATCTTGTTCAATAATTGCTTTTTGCGCTCGTTAGATTTTCCGAAGAACATCTGTCCATATGATGAGGAGGGGGTGCTGTTTATTAGTCGTACGATCCATGGCCACATGCCGTGACTGACGGGTTCAAGCATGGTGGATACAAGAGGGTGGGTCTTTCCGCCCGGAAGGGCTGGTGCTTCGAGAATTAGCTCAACGTTCTCAAATAATTCGGGGCGTTGGTTTACAGCTTCTAAAATGACGGCGCCGCCACGAGAGTGTCCGTGGATTCGAATATTATTGGTGCTTGGCAGGTTTTCTAAGGCTTGATTCAGTATGCATGCGTCGTATTCAATTGTCGCTTCAAGGTACTTTATCGGTACTTCCCATTGTGCTGGTTCTGGAATGGGGCCGCTTACCGGAACGTGGTAATTGCTGCAGGTTAAAAGCACTAATTCTGTAGAAGAGTCATTATAAAGCTGTGTGAAATAGCAATGATTTTCGAGAAAACCGTGTATACCAATTACAGTATGAGTCGCTTTACTACTATGGCTTCGAATACTAACGGCACCCTTGCCGACGGTAAAAACCTTTCCAGAGAACATTTCGGTGTAACTTTGTTCAATAGGCTTAATTAGTTTTCTAGCATGAACGGCTTGCATTGTCAGTCTCCTAACTTATTTCACAGCGTTTTTGATTGAATAACGCTGTTTTTTCTTCGCTTATTTTAGAGTTTGCTTACGTAACCATACAATTTTTAGACTATTTAACGATAAGTATACCTTGCTATGAGGCAGTTGGAATAAAAATTTGTTTAGCTTATGGGTGGAACTTAAATTTCTATTTCAATATCACGCGTAAGTCTATGAAATAATTATGGCAGAAAGCCCAAAAATAGGGTGTTAAAAATTGTAATTTTTGTTATCTTTTATATGTGCATGTAACACTGAGTCGAAGTCCTGGTCTGAATGTTCCCGCGATAATAAAAATTCTGTTATCTTAGGCTCTTCTTATTTACTCAAGTTCACACAATATCACTACTTTCCTTGATAAAAATAATGAAATGGAGTCATGTATGACTGAAGGGCATTCTTCGCCTTTGAATGGCGCTGATACAGCTTGGTTGAGAATGGACTCACCAACTAATCTGATGGTAATTAACGCAATGCTCGTCACTGAAAGCATGCGTTTCGAAGATTTTAAAACAACTATCCTCAATAGATTCTTATTATTTCCGCGTTTCTTAACTCGTCCTGTTTTTCAATCTGGGCAATACTTCTGGGAAAAAGACCCTTACTTTGATATTGATAATCATGTCAAACGGGTAGCACTTCCAGGAAAGGCTAACAAGAAAGAATTGCAGTCGTATTTAGCCGACCAAGTCAGTATTCCTTTTGATTCGAATAAACCCTTGTGGCAACTATTGTATGTCGATGAATATGAAGGTGGGAATGCGATAATTCTTCGAGTTCATCATAGTTATGCAGATGGTTTGGCGCTTATTTCTGTATTTCAGTCAATTACTGATACAAGCTGCAATGTCTCTCCTTTTTCTCAGAATGCGGCGAATTCGGAAGTTACATCTGACGAAGATGAGCATATTGCCGTTCAAAATGATGTGAATTACGAGTGGCCTCGCTATCAGAAAGCAGTTGGAAAAGCGTTTAATCAAATTGATAGGTATGCGTCTTTAGCTAAAAAGATATCTACTGAAGGCTTAAGCGTAATGAAGGACCATAATGCTTTGCGAGATCTTTTTGGGGACGGCGTGAAAGCAGCGGCCGAATTGGCACAGTTAGCGACAATGACTCCAGACCCAAAAGAAGTGTTAAAAGGGCGTTTGGGCGTGAGAAAAACATGCGCTTGGTCTGACCCTATTAGTTTTGATAAATTCAATGGGATCGCAAAAGTTGTTGGCTGTAAAATTAACGACCTTCTTCTTTCGTGTGTGGCTGGTGCATTTAGAGAAGAGTTAATGAGAGCTGGGAAGGATGTCGATGGCCAGCAAATTCATGTTACCTTGCCGGTTAATTTGCGCGCTGAAGAGAAAATGACTTTGGGCGGTGGTTTAGAAGAATTGGGTAATTGTTTCGGAACTGTGTTTGTGCCGCTTCCTGTTGGAATCGAAAACCCTTTGGAGCGGGTCTATAAGATAAAGCACGACATGATTGCGTTGAAGCAATCGCTCCAGCCGGCATTGTCTTATGGGATTTTGTACGCATCGGGAATGATGCATCAGTCTATACAGAAAACCCTGCTGGAAAGCTTTGGGAATAAGACCACTGCCGTTTTGTCTAATGTGCCTGGTTCAAGGGAGGCGCGTTTTATAGCTGGTGCTCGGATCAAAGAACAGATGTTTTGGGTTCCTCAAACGGGCGACTTGGGGCTTGGTTTGAGTATAATTAGTTATGCAGGACAAATTCAATTTGGTCTTGTGGGTGATGCGAAATTATTTCCGCATCCAGAAAGAATCGTAAATCGATTCGTTTCTCAAATCGAAATGCATAGGACGGATATTGTTGCCTCTTATATCGAAGATCTAGTTCAGCCGACTATGGCGTCTTGATGATTTCTTGTCTGAATGGGCCTAATAATTCAAAATGACTTCGTCTAGACAAGATCTAAATTTCGAAACTGCTAAGGCTGATTGGAGTGAGCTTCAGCCGTTCTTTGCTCAAGGTATTGTTCTACACGTCTCGTCTACTTTAGATTTACTGGTTGTGGCTGAAGAGCTTGCTGCAGATAATGCGCCACGATTTGAGCACTGGCTTTCTAGTGGGGATGTTGCAAAGGTGAGTGACGATCAAGCACGTCAATGGATTGAGGGCCAAGCGGAAATGTGGACCTTAGTGATCAAACCGTGGATTTTGGTGCAAGAGTGTCTGTAGGTAACCTAGGTTAGTTCAGGTTCTTTCATGTTCGGTTTCACCATTTTGTATATCCTGCATTAAAACGGTCAGGAATACGATCAAACTTATTACACCAGCTAGGGATGCTGCGGTAATTGCTATAGCCCCGGTTCTGTACCAGAGTCCTAGTGGTATGAGTAACAATAAGTAGCCATAGATCATCGACCTAGCTGAGGCATTGTTCATTATCAAGCGTTTGTTACAGTGTGGGCAATGATAGGTTTTACCTGTTCTCCACGTTAGTAGTCTTACTGAGCTGACTTTTTGGTGACAATGTGGGCAGGTTCTATTGCTCATTTTGATTTCCCGAAAGCTATCTAGTTGACTATATGCAGTGGCTTTATTGCTAACCATCGTAGCAAAGTATATGCAATTGTAGGCGTTCTGCCAGTCTCTTATTTGTTTGAGAAGTGTTTTAGTTCTTTAAGGAAGCGTATTGGTTGGTCTATCAGCGGAGTATGACCGCTATTTTCAAACGGTATGATTTCGCAGTTCGAACTATAGTCAGCGATTCTGAGTTGCCCTCCGCATGGATACATGTCCGATTTCATACCTACTATCAGCGAGATAGGTATTTCAATTTTTTCCAAAACTGCTCTCATATCATAGTCTTGCTCTAAGTATGCTATTACGCACCGAATATAAGATGGCCAGTTTTTTACGGGCATAATTTTGCTGATGAGTTTTTCTTGGGAGCATACTGTTTTAGCAAATCGCTTTAGCGCGGGCTTTGACATTGCGGATGAAAAAAAGTCACCTAGGTCATGCCATAACTCAATACGCAAGTTTAATGGTAATTGGTCATAGCTTGTGTGGTCATCGATATAGGGTGATAGCTTCTCTGCGATGGAGCTAGTGTGCCGAAGCCTTTTGCTATTGTCGTTTCCAAATAAGCCCCATCGCCATGATTTATCATTCATGCATTTTGGTCCTTGGTCGATATGTAAGTAATGAGAGACCTTTTTGGTGTCGTATTTTTCGAGGAATTTGAGTGCGACAAGTGCGCCCATGGATATTCCGGCGAGTTTGAAGCTGTTAAGTTCGTAGTGTTCGACAATATCCGCTAGATCATCTGCATAATTTGTCAGTACGCATGTTTGGTTATGATCGGTCAAATGAGACTGGCCGAATCCTCTAAGGTCAGGTATCAAAAAGCGAAAGCGATAGGAAAGAGGGATCACGAAGGGAAGCCAATGACTAGAGTGCATTCCAAAACCGTGAAGTAGAATAATGGTTGATTTTGCTCGATGATTTTTTTGACCGGTATCGCGTACAAAAACCATCTCATTGTCGCGTGTTTTAATATAAGGCATAAATAATTTTCATATTTGAGTTGTTGAGCTAAATTTAATGAGTGTCAGGGTAAATAGTGAGTTCGGCTAAGCTTAGTAGATAGTTGGTTTCTCATTATATTCTATTAAATTACAATGAAAAGTTGGCAAAGTGTCGAGCATTAGTATTATTCGGAATTTATTTTCTATTACTTTATTTCTGATGTGTGAAGTAGCGATTGGCGCGATGAATGATCGTCTGCAGACGGAGTCTAAATTCTATTCGAATTTACACAAGTCAGAATTTATGGACGTTCAAGACATTGGTGATCGTTTAATCGCAGTGGGTAGCAGGGGAGTAATCGCATTTTCAGATGATGAGGGTGTTACTTGGAGCCAGGCATACGTTCCTATTTCCTCATCTCTAAATGCACTTCATTTTCCCAGTGAGGATCATGGCTGGGTAGTCGGTCACGCCGGAGTCATATTGCATAGCTCTGATCGAGGTGAAACGTGGAAGTTGCAGTACGATGGTCAGCGAGCTGTTGAGGATCAATTGGTGCTTGCGGAGAAAAAGTTGACCTTAATGCGAGAGGCCTTTGACAAGGCTGATTCCGTAGGAAAAGAGGAACTCGAATACGACCTAGAGGATGCGGAGTTTGCAGTATCTGATGCCAAGTTTGAAAAAAGTCTAGGGCCGGCCAATCCGTTTCTGGATGTATGGTTTAGAAACAACAAGCATGGGTACGCCGTAGGCGCATATGGTTTGTTTTTTGCAACCGTTGACGGTGGAGAGAATTGGGAGATAAAGTCCGACAGATTGGAAAATTATGATCGCTATCATCTAAACTCTATTAGTGGGCTTGGAGATACTGGAGTATTAATCGTTGGTGAAGCGGGAACGGTGTTCGGCTCATACAATGAAGGGCTTGACTGGGAGGTTTTATATACGCCTTACCAGGGGTCATTCTTTGGTATTCAGGAAACTGAAAGGGGTGTAATCGCATATGGTTTGAAAGGAAGTTTGTACCGTTCAGAAGATGAGGGGAAGGCTTGGGAAAAGGTAGAGTTGAACATCTCCACAACGCTCACTTCTTCTGATGTTGATGAAAGTGGGGAAATTACGTTAGTCGGTTTTTCTGGTGTAGTGCTAAAGAGTAGTGACGAAGGAAGGACATTTACCAAGGTGGAGCAGAACGGCTACGATTCGTATACCGGTGTGGTGGGTACAAAGAACTCTGGTTTGGTTCTAATTAGCGATAAAGGGGTGAGCTATGGAGCAAAGTGAGCCCAATGGAAAAGTGTAGGTCACAATAAGAATGAAAGAAGTTGAAGAAGAGTCTTTAAGTGCACATTTGGCAGAGCGGTTGGTGGAGGGCTGGGTTTTCAATTTTCGCCCAATTACTCTGGCGATTTTCTTAGCTATTACTTTTGCGCTCGCATTTCAAGCAAGCAAGATTAAACCTGACGCCAGTTTAGAGCGGATGATTCCCTTAGAGCACCCTTACGTTATGAATTTTATGGATCATAGGGCTGATCTAGAGAATTTAGCGAACTTCATTCGAATTTCTGTTGAGGCGAAGGAGGGGGATATATTCTCAGCGGATTATATATCTGTTCTTGAAAAAATCAGTGATGAAGTTTTTTATCTTCCGGGTGTGGATCGTTCTGGATTAAAGTCTTTGTGGACGCCTAATGTCCGATGGGTTGAGGTGACAGAGCAGGGCTTTCAAGGGGGGACGGTCATTCCAAGTGACTATGATGGAAGTGAAAGTAGTTTGGATGCGCTTCGACAGAATATTCTAAGGTCGGGAGAGTTAGGTCGGTTAGTGGCCAATAATTTCAAATCATCAATTGTTTACGTACCCTTGATGGATAAGAATCCAGAAACTGGCGAAAGGCTGAATTATCTAGAATTTTCAAGAACTCTAGAGGCTCAGATTCGAGAGCAATATGCTGGTCCCGACTCCAGTGTAAATGTGCAAATAGTTGGATTTGCTAAAAAAATAGGCGACTTAATCGAAGGCTTTTCAGCTATTGTCATGTTTTTTGCAATTGCGGTCGCGATCACGAGTGCTTTGTTGTTTCATTACTCACGTTGCTATATTAGTACGATGTCGACCGTGATTTGCTCGGTAATTGCGGTCGTTTGGCAATTGGGAATTATGCACAGCCTAGGTTACGGGTTGGACCCTTACTCCGTTTTAATTCCCTTTATAGTGTTTGCTACCGCGATAAGTCATGGCGTTCAATTTATCAATGGAATGACGCACGAAATGGGAGTAGGGAGTACCTCTCTTGATGCGGCCACTGGGACATTTAGGCATCATTATGTACCTGCAATGTTGGCTTTGATCAGCGACGCAATTGGTTTCTTCACCTTGGTGCTAATTGAAGTTGATGTAATAAAAGACCTAGCGGTTGGGGCAAGCGTAGGGATTATCAGTATTATCATCACGAACATGGTGCTTTTGCCTATCGTGATGTCTTATTTTGGTATTTCTGATTATGGTGTTAAGCATGTTCAATTCGTAGAGAAAAACCCAAGCCCTATCTGGGGTGCGTTGGCGAAAATGTCCACTCACAAATATGCATTGGTCTTTATTATAGTTGCTCAGATTGGCTTGGCTCTGGGCTTGTATATCGCAAGGGATTTGAAAATAGGCGAATTGGATTCAGGAGCTCCAGAGCTTCATCCTGATTCCCGGTATAATTTAGATAACGACTTTATAACGAGCAATTATTCTACTAGTGCCGATGTTATGGTGTTGATGGTGACCTCTCCACCTGAAAAATGTGTTTCTTATCCTGTAATGGATCTGATGGAGAGACTTCAATGGGACCTGAATCACACAGAAGGTGTTCAGCTGAGCGTCTCGTTAGTCAATGTTTCCAAAGCGGTGACCAAGGCGTTTAATGAAGGAAGTTTCAAGTGGTTTGAGCTATCGAGAAATCAGAAGATAATTGATACCTCCTTACAGCAAGCGCCGTCATTCTTAATCAATAGCGACTGTAGTTTGTCCCCTATTCTTGTTTTCTTGAATGATCACAAGGCCGAAACTTTACAAAGAACTGTCGATGTTGTGGAGAGTTTCAATGCTGAAATCTCGATTGAAGGAACTGAGATTCTGTTGGCTGCTGGTAATGCGGGTATTGAGGCGGCGACAAACCAGATAATTGAGGAATCTCAGGTTTTCATGATGATCGCGGTGTACCTTGTGGTAGCGTTGATGGTCTTGATTGCCTATAGGTCTATGAGAGCCGTGGTGTGCGTTGTAATGCCTTTAATGATGACGTCGGTGTTATGTACAGCCTTGATGGCTTATTTAGGGATTGGTGTGAAAGTCTCTACTTTACCGATTATTGCTTTAGGTGTTGGTTTGGGTGTTGATTATGGAATATACATCTATAGTAGATTGGAAGAGTTACTTAATGAGGGTGAGACGCTGCAAAAAGCCTACTTTCATACACTTCGTTCAACTGGTAAGGCTGTTGCATTTACCGGAATTACCCTGGCTATTGGTACCACTACATGGGCATTCTCTCCGATAAAATTTCAGTCAGATATGGGGATATTGTTAACGTTCATGTTCTTATGGAATATGGTTGGCTCCCTTACTCTACTGCCTATTCTATCTTACTATTTTATTAAGGATGGGGAAGAGGATGATCTTGAGCTATATAGAGATAGCGCTGTCTAATGTCTGAGCTCAAGTTAGAGCCTCGCTGATTCAGAGAGGCTAGCCATCACTAATTACTAATTACTAATTACTAATTACTAATTACTAATTACTAATTACTAAT
>Ga0105350_10001174_pt1 | contig 16875 bp, 18 predicted proteins | sample EN1Hudsemesocosm_FD_83506 | JGI IMG/M metagenome (GOLD analysis project Ga0105350, IMG submission 83506) | Methane-oxidizing microbial communities from mesocosms in the Hudson Canyon - EN1E Hudson Canyon | ecosystem: Environmental > Aquatic > Marine > Cold seeps | place: Hudson Canyon... | reverse complement strand
TCGTTATTAACAACATTTCTGAGTGTAAAGCTTGAATTTTATTGCATTTTCCTCTAATCAATTCAAATACATCAGGGTTTTTTTTGTGTGGCATAATGCTACTCCCTGTTGTTAATTCATCAGGAAATGAAATGAAATCAAAATTCTGACTCATGTACAAGCAAACATCCATTGAAAATCTTGCCATTGTATTGCATAAACTACCTAAGGCTGATGCAATAGAACGTTCGCTTTTTCCCCTGCTTAATTGAGCAGCAACAACATTATATTTCAACGTAGCGAAATCGAGTTCTTTTGTTGTCAATTCTCTATCAATTGGGAAGGAGCTTCCATAACCTGCGGCAGAACCTAAGGGATTTTGGTCTATAATTTTTGAAACTGCGTTTAAAAGATAAACATCATCAATTAATAATTCTGCATAAGCTGAGAACCACAGACCAAAAGAAGATGGCATCGCAACTTGTAAGTGTGTGTAACCAGGTAGTAAACTATCTTTATGTGTTTCTGAAAGGTTTAAAAATGTATCGAAAAGAACTTTAACTTTGGAGTTAATTAACTTCAAATTGTCTTTATAATACAATTGTAATGCCACTAAAACTTGGTCGTTTCTAGAACGAGCTGTATGTATTTTTTTGCCAACTTCACCTAATTTATTGGTTAATTCCCATTCAATTTTAGAGTGAACATCTTCAAAAGAATCTTCAATTGTAAATGTTCCATTTTCAATATCAGTAGCTAATTCGTTTAATCCTTTTTTTAATTTTGTTAATTCATCGTTAGAAATAATTCCAATAGATTCTAACATTATTGCATGAGCTAAAGATGCTTTTACATCATATTTTGCAATGTGTAAATCAATCTCTCTATCATTACCTACAGTAAAATTTTCTATTTGTTTGTCTATTGAAAACCCTTTATCCCACAATTTCATAATACAATATTTAATAAATCAATATAAATTTTTATTCCTTCTTCTATTTCTGATACATAAATAAATTCATTCGCAGAATGAGATCGAGTGCTATCTCCTGGACCAAGTTTTAGAGATTGACAACTTAAAACAGATTGATCAGACAAAGTTGGAGAACCATAGGTTTCCCTTCCTAATGAAATACCAGCTTTTACTAACTCATGATTACTCGAAATTGAAGAAGAGTTTAAACGTAAACTTCTAGGAGTAATTTTTGTACAAGGTGAGTTTTCTTCAAGTATTTCTGCAATTTCTTTATTTGAATATGCGTCATTTACACGAACATCTATCACCAAATCTACTTTTGCAGGAACTACATTGTGTTGTTCACCTGCATTTATTTGAGTAACCGTCATTTTTACATCACCTAAAACATCAGAAGTTTTCTCAAATTTAAAATTTTTAAACCATTGCAATACGTCAATTGTATTATAAATAGAATTATTTAAGTTTGGGTGCGCAGCATGACTTGGCGTTCCTTCCACAATTGCATCAAAAACTACTAAACCTTTTTCCGCAATAGCTAAATTCATTAGTGTTGGTTCACCAACAATAGCAACATCAATATTCGGAATTATAGGCAACATACTATTTAATCCATTTGTGCCACTACTTTCTTCTTCTGCAGAAGCTACTAAAACCAGGTTATATTTTAAATTTTCCTTTTGATAAAAGTAAGTGAATGTAGCAATTAACGAAACCAAACAGCCTCCTGCATCATTACTTCCTAAGCCATATAATTTCCCGTTTTTTTCAATGGCTTTAAAAGGATCGTTTGTGTAAGCGGAATTCGGTTTTACAGTATCATGATGAGAGTTTAATAATAATGTTGTTTTCCCTTCTTTAAAGTACTTATTTGTTGCCCAAACATTATTATTTGTTCTTTTAAAGGGAATATTAAACTCCATAAACCAAGCTTCAATTAAAGATGCAGTTTGTTCTTCTTCGGATGAAAAAGATTGTGTTTCTATTAAACTTTTTAAAAGATCAATGGCTTTATTTGTAAGATTTTCAATTGTCATTTTATAAAGTTATAGTTGTAAAATTATCATTTTCTTTACTAAATATTGATGTGTTCCCTAAATAGATTTTAGATACCCCATTTTTTAAAGCATCGAAACAATTGTATAATTTTGGTAACATTCCATCTGCAAAAACCCCATCTTTTAATAAATTATTATACGAATCGAAGTTTAGATCCTTTATAACTGAATTTTTATCGTTTATATCTTTTAAAACTCCATTTAATTCAAAACAATAATAGACAGATGTTTCATATTTATTACTCATTCCTGATGCAATTTTATTGGCAATAGTATCAGCATTAGTGTTTAATAATTGACCATTGCCATCATGAGTAATGGCACAAAAAATAGGCGTAAAATCGGCTTTTATTAGTTTATCAATTGAATTACTTTCAATTTTTTTTACATCACCAACATAACCATAATTAATATCTTTTACGGGTCTAATATCAGATTGTATACTGTTAATATCTGCACCGGTTAAACCAATTGCATCTATACTTAAAGCTTGCAGTTTAGCTACTATATTTTTATTGACTAAACCACCATAAACCATAGTAATAACTTTTAAAGTTTCAGTATCTGTAATACGTCTTCCATTAATCATTTTAGACTCAATTCCTAGTTTTGAAGCGATATGAGTTGCTCTTTTACCTCCTCCATGAACTAAAATTTTCTTTCCCTTAAGATTAGAAAATAGTTTTAAAAAAGTAAGTAGTGAGTTGCTATCTTCAATAATATTACCTCCAATTTTTACAATTGATAATTTTTCTTTATCCATTTTCTAAGATCTTTTTTAAAACCAATTGTGCAGCATACGTTCTATTATTGGCTTGGTCTATTACTAAGGAGTTATCAGAATCTAAAACAGCATCTTCCACTATAAGGTTTCTTCTTACGGGTAAACAGTGCATGAACTTTGCATTACCAATTTTATCTTTTGTTATCATCCAATCTGTGTCTTTTTTTAAGATTTTTCCATAATCATTATATGCACTCCAGTTTTTTGCATAAATAAAATCAGCATTTTTAAAAGCTTCTTTTTGATTATGAAAAATAGGTGTGTCTTTTGTTATTTCTGGATTTAAATTATATCCTTCAGGATTTGCAATTACAAAATCTACATCCATTTTATGCATTGCCTCTACAAAACTATTTCCAACAGCATGCGGTAATGCTTTGATGTGTGGCGCCCAACTTAAAACTATTTTCGGTTTCTTTTTATTTTTGTTTTCAGAAATTGTAATGGCATCTGTTAAACCTTGCAATGGATGTTGAGTTGCACTTTCCATATTTATGATGGGAACTGAAGCATATTTTAGAAAAGAATTCAAAATATGTTCAGATTCGTCTTTTTGCTTATCAGAAAGAGTAGGAAAGGCCCTAACAGCAATTATATCGCAATATTGAGAAACAACAGCAGCAGCTTCTTTAATATGTTCTGCGGTAGCACCATTCATAATCGTTCCATCTTCAAATTCAATTCCCCAAGCATCTCCAGCAACATTCATTACAATTGGATTCATCCCTAGATTTAATGCAGCTTTTTGGGTACTAAGTCTGGTTCGTAAACTTGCATTAAAAAACAATAAACCAATAGTTTTATTATTTCCTAATTTATTATTCGAAAGGGTGTTTTGTTTAATTTCTTTTGCTTCTTGAATCCAAGAATTCATATCATCTATATCATTTATAGATGTAAAATTTTTTAAAGGCATTTTTTAATAATTTAAATCATTCAAAGCACTATTTAATGCGTTAAAAAATTGATTTATATGTTCTTTTTTTATCGTTAAGGGAGGTAATATTCTTAGTAAGTTTTGATTTTTCGCACTTCCTGTGAATATTTGATAATCATAAATTAATTTTTTTCTGAGTTGGGCAATAGGAAAATCAAACTCCAATCCTAACATTAATCCCCTTCCTTTTATATTTTTAATTTGATGGACTTCATTCGCTTGGTCTATAAAATATTTAGAAATGTATTTTACATTATCCATTAGAGAATCTTTTTCCAAAACATTTAGTACTGTTAAACAAGCAATGGATGCTAAATGATTACCGCCAAAAGTTGTTCCTAATAATCCAAAAGAGGCTTTAATATTTGGATGTATTAAAATACCACCAACGGGAAATCCATTTCCCATACCTTTTGCGATAGAGATTATATCAGGAGTTATATTGTATTTCTGAAAAGCAAAGAAATCTCCGGTTCTACCAAAACCAGATTGAACTTCATCAGCAATAAAACAAGTGTTGTACTTTTTACAAAGTTTATCTATTCCCTCATAAAAATTGGAGGTACTTTCATCTAAACCCCCAACGCCTTGTATGCATTCTATAATAACGGCACAAACATCATTTTTTGATAATGCTTTTTCTAAATTAATCAAATCATCTAACTCTAAAATTTCAACTTCTTGTTGAGCATTTATAGGTGCAATAATTTTAGCATTATCAGTTGCAGCAACAGCAGCAGAAGTTCTTCCATGAAAGCTATTTTTAAAGGCGATTATCTTCTTCTTCTTGTTATGAAAAGAGGCTAATTTTAAGGCGTTTTCATTAGCTTCAGCACCAGAATTACAAAGAAATAATTCGTAATCTTTACAGTTAGATAAATGGGTTAATTTTTTTGCTAATTCACTTTGAATAGGGTTTTGAATAGAATTGCTATAAAAACCAATTTTTGCCACTTGTTCAGAAATATTTTTAACATATTCTGGATGTGAATGTCCAATGGAAATTACAGCATGTCCGCCATACAAATCAAGATACTCTTTTCCTTTATCATCATAGATAAATGCATCTTTTGCCCTCACGGGTGTAACTTCAAATAAAGGATAAACATTAAATAAACTCATATTTGTTCGTCTTTAATTTTATTAATTTTATTAAAAGAAGTCACCATTCCTTGAATTAAAGAAGAGCTTAAGCCCTTGTGCTCCATTTCATTAAGTCCTTCAATAGTGCATCCTTTGGGAGTGGTAACTCGATCTATTTCTTCTTCAGGGTGATTTCCATTTTGGATTAAAAGATTCGCAGCACCTTCACTAGTATACATTGCCAATTCTTGCGCTTCTTTAGCGTCAAAACCTAATTGAATTGCAGCTTGAGTGCTTGCTCTAATTAGTCGCATCCAGAATGCGATTCCACTTGCACAAACCACCGTTGCAGCTTGCATTTGATTCTCAGGAATACTTATTGAATGTCCTAATCTATTAAAAATTGCTTCTGCTATTTTTATTCTTTTTTCACCTTGTTTGTTGCTACATAAGCAGGTCATAGATTTACCAACGGCAATGGCGGTGTTAGGCATGGCTCTTATTATGAATTGATTTTCTCCTAAAATATTTTCAATTTTTGAAATCGAAAATCCAGTTATAGTAGATATAATTACATGTTTTTCATGCAGCTTTGGCTTTATTTCTTGTAAGATATTTTCGAAGTGAGCCGGTTGTACTGCGAAAATTAATATATCTGAATTTATAACAGCTTCCATATTGTTTTTTGTTAAAACAACATTTTTATAGTCTTTAAAATCAGAAATACCTTCCAGATTTCTTTTAGTTAAATACAAAGAGGTAATAGCATTATTGGTAATTAAACCTTTTGCTATAGATTTTCCTAAATTTCCTGTTCCTATTATTGCAATTTTCATCTTAAAAATATGTTCCTTTTAAATTTAAACCTTCAGTTTCATTAAAACCTAACATTAAGTTCATGTTATGAACAGCTTGACCTGAAGCCCCTTTTATTAAGTTATCTATTGTGCTTGTAATTAGTAATTTATTATTGTGTTTTAACAAATGAATTAAACATTTATTTGTGTTTACTACTTGTTTTAAATGTATGGGGTCTTCAGAAATAAAAGTAAAAGCGGCATCTTTATAAAAATTTGTATAAAGTTCTTTAGCCTCTTCAATTTTCCCATCAAATTTTGTGTAGGCGGTCGCAAAGATTCCTCTCGAGAAATTTCCTCTATTTGGGATGAAATTTATTTCAGAATTAAAATTAGACTGTAATTGATTTACTGTTTGATTAATTTCACCTAAATGTTGATGTGTAAAAGATTTATAATGAGAAAAATTATTGTCTCTCCAAGTAAAATGAGTTGTTTTAGAGAGCGATGTACCAGCACCAGTTGCACCTGTTACAGCATTTACATGTATATCTTCTTTTAGTAAATTATTGGTTGCTAAAGGAAGAATTGCTAACTGAATTGCTGTTGCAAAACAACCTGGATTTGCAATATAAGCTGCTTTTTTGATAGTTTTACTTTGTAATTCAGGTAAGCCATAAACAAATTTTTTATTCTCGAAATTTTTATCATTAATTAGTCTAAAATCATTACTTAAATCGATAATTTTAGTTGAATCTGAGAATTTATTATTTTCTAAAAATGACTTAGAATTTCCGTGACCTAAACACAAAAACAAAACATCAACATTAAAATTTATATTTTGAGTAAACTCAATATCAGTTACATCTATTAAATCTTGATGAATTTTAGCAATTTTATTTCCAGCATTTGAGGTGCTGTAAATAAAATTAATATTAACCTTTTTATGATTTAATAAAATCCTTATTAATTCACCTGCAGTATATCCTGCTCCACCAACTATTCCTATTTCTGCCATTATTATTTATTTACTTGTTGATAGATTTTATTTTGATTCCCTAAGATTTTAATAAAACCTTTTGCATCCTCAGCTGTCCAAGCTTTATTTTCTTCTCCATATGTACTAAAAGCACTTGACATTAAATCGTGTTTGGAAACTATACCATCCAAAGAAAAGTGATATGGTTTTAAAGTTAAGGTTACATCACCAGAAACCATTTTTTGAGAATTTTGTAAAAAAGCTTCAATATCTCTCATTACAGGGTCTAAATACTGCCCTTCATGTAAATGCATTCCATAAAAACTAGACAAATGTTCTTTATGTTGCAATTGCCACTTTGTTAAAGTGTGTTTTTCTAACAAGTGATGTGCCTTTACTGTAATTAAGGCCGCCGCCGCTTCAAAACCAACTCTTCCTTTTGTTCCTAAAATAGTATCACCAACATGAATATCTCTACCAATTGCAAATTTTGAAGCAATTGTATTTAGTTTTTCAATATTAATTTCAGGCTTGTTTTTTTGTTTATCTAGCGCAACAAATTCACCTTTCTCAAAGGTTAATGTAATTTTTTGTTCTTTTTCTTTTTGCAATTGCGAAGGGTAAGCTGCATTAGGCAGAGGTTTATCCGATTCTAAAGTTTCTACACCACCAACGCTTGTTCCCCAAAGGCCTTTATTTATAGAATATTTTGATTTTTCCCAAGCCATATCAATTCCTTCAGATTTTAGATATTCAATTTCTTCTTGTCTTGCTAATTTCTGATCTCTAATTGGAGTTATGATCTTTATGTTTGGAGCTAGAGTTTGAAATATCATATCAAACCTTACCTGATCGTTTCCAGCACCTGTACTACCATGTGCAATAAATTCAGCATTGATACTTTTGGCATATTCTATAATTTCTATTGCTTGAATAATTCTTTCAGCGCTAACAGATAAAGGGTAAGTTGCATTTTTCAAGATATTTCCAAATATTAAATATTTAACTACTTTGTTGTAGAAAGTAGTTACTGCATCAATATTCTTATAGGTTGTAACTCCCATTTTATAGGCATTACTTTCAATATTCTTAATTTCTTCTTTTGAAAAACCGCCTGTATTTACGCTTACGGCGTGTACCTCAAATTCTTTAGATAAACTAACAGCACAATAAGATGTGTCTAAACCACCACTGTAAGCAATCACTAATTTTTTTTCTTTATTGTTTGACATTTTTATTTTTTTTTAGAAACTTTTGTTTCAATTTTTTAAATCTACTTTCTTTAACCTCCTTAGGTTCTTCCTTATTCTCTTTTTTAGGATCATACAACATTCCTGTGCACAAACACATTTTTTGCTCTGTTCTTGTTAAAACGTCAAAATTTTTACAAGTTTGACAGCCATTCCAAAAACTTTGATCATTGGTTAGTTCTGAAAATGTTACAGGTTTATAACCTAAATCACTATTTAGTTTCATAACGGCTAAACCTGTTGTTATGCTAAAAACTTTTGCATTAGGATATTTAGTTCTAGAATGTTCGAAAATTACTTTTTTAATTTTTTTGGCTAGTCCTAGATTTCTAAAGTCAGGATGAACTATTAATCCTGAATTAGCTACAAATTTTCCATGTCCCCATTGTTCAATGTAACAGAAACCAGCAAATTTCTCATTATCTAACGCAATAACAGCATTACCATTTTTCATTTTAGTAGCCACATAATCAGGCTTTCTTTTTGCAATTCCAGTTCCTCTTACCTGAGCTGCATCTTCAATAGTTTTACAGATAATATCTGCGTAGATGATATGTGATTTATTTGCAATTACAATTTCCATTGCATTGTGTTTTATGTGATATAAAAAGTTGTTTTAATTTTTGATTGAAGAATTGGACACACCTGAATTCCATAATAGTTAATTACCCCAAAGGGCGACGCGAGTAATAGCGAGGAATGATTGTGTTTTTGAATAAAATAATATAGAAAAGATTCACTGTAAATAAAATATATAATTAACTACTAATAGGTTTTGTTCTATTGCTAAAATTAGAGCTTAGCGACGTAATTTGCGCAAGCGCAGACTGGGTATTTTTGTAGTATATATTTTATTTATTGAAATAATCATCGATGTAAAAGTATATTTTTTTTAGAGAGTGCAATGAAAATATATTGGTTTTTTTAAATTTTTATGAAATTGATTTATAATTGATTTTTGAAATATGTATATCACAATTAAATTGGCGAATATTAATATATTCATAATTCAATAATCTATTTTATCATTTAAAAATTACCAATAAATCTTTAGATTGATATTAAAAACACAGTTCATCTTTAAAAATATACAGTTCGGTATGCTTTAGTTTTACAAACTTTTGTTCTGTTGCATATTTGTATCATCAATAAATTATTAAAACATATAATATGAAATTCTTAATAACATTAGTAATATCAACAGTCTTATTAGTATCAACAGAAATGATTGCTCAAAACAGAACAATAACAGCAAAAGTGATAAACATATCTTCAAATGACGGTAAGATAGGTTTTGCCTTATACAATAAAGCGTCATTTATGCAAACCCCAATACAAGGCAAAGATGTGAAAATTATAGAGGGTAAAAGTGTTGTAGTTTTTAAAAATGTAGTTCCTGGCGAGTATGCAGTAGTTTGTTATCATGATAAAAATAACAACGGTAAAATGGATTTTTCACCCCAAAGAATGCCATTAGAGGACTATGGAGCATCTAATAATCATATGGCATTTGCGCCACCAACTTTTGAGAATGCTAAGTTTGTCGTTTCTGATAAAGATGTATCTTTAGCTATCAAATTCTAATATACGAAGTAAAATTTTTAATAATAGAGGTTATGATTGATCAAAATAAAAATAAAGAAGTTCGCACGATGATAAATATAAAAGCATCTGCTGTATTGTGCTTAAAACTTACTTTAATTTTTGGCTTGTTTTTTGCCTTGGTGTTTGGTCAATTTACATTGGAAGGAGTTATTTGGTCTTTTGTTATTTCTGGAATGTATTCTTTTGGTATTGGATTTGGTAATGGATATATAAACAATTACCTATCTAAAAAGTGGGATTGGATAACGCAAACCAATCAACGTGTTTATGCAGGGGTAATAGCTACGGTTTTGTATACTGTGCCCGTAGTTTTAATAATTGATTATGTTGTTTTTATCGTAATTAATAATAATGATTTTGAAAACTTTTTCACAGGAAACTTTTTTTGGATTCATCTATTTTATATTATTTTATCTTTAGGAGTTTCTACTTTTTTTCATGCCAGGGGCTTTATGAAAAACTGGAAAGCTGCAATGAATCAAGAATCAACGAAACAGCAGATTGTAGCTAAAACAGAAACTGCTAAGTTTGAATCTTTAAAAAACCAATTAGATCCACATTTTTTATTTAATAGTTTAAATGTACTAACCAGTTTAATAGGGGAAAACCCAAATCAGGCAGAAAGGTTTACCACAAAGCTGTCTAAAGTTTATCGATATGTTTTAGAGCAAAGAAATAAAGATTTAGTGCCTATTTCAGAAGAATTAAGATTTGCAAAAACGTATATGCAATTGTTAGCGATGCGTTTTGAAGATGCTATTGAATTCAATATTCCAGAAGAAGTTACTGATAATGAATTAAAAATAGTTCCACTTTCTTTACAATTATTATTAGAAAATGCGGTAAAACACAATGTAGTTTCTTCTTCTAAGCCCTTGGTAATCTCAATTTATGAAGAAAATCATCATTTAATTATCAAAAATAATATAAACCCAAAAGAAGCAATAGGTAAAAGTACCAAAGTTGGTCTGCAAAATATTGCTGATAGGTATGGACTTTTAACAGATAAATCTGTTAAAATTGAAAAAAATAAAACAAATTTTAAAGTGAGTTTACCTCTCTTATATAAAATGAAAAATATTATGTATTCAGAAGATTTAGAAAACAGTAAATATGTTAAAGCAATAGAAAGAGTTGAAAAATTAAAGGAATTTTATCAAAATTTAGTTTCCTACTGTTTGGTAATACCATTTTTAATTTTCATCAATTTGAAATTTTCACCACGTTTTCATTGGTTTTGGTTCCCAATTTTTGGATGGGGAATTGGCTTAGTATTTCACTTTTTAGAAGTAAATAACTACAATATATTTTTAGGGAAAAACTGGGAAGATAGAAAGATACAAGAATTGATGGATAAAGAAAATTAAGAGAAATGCAGAGAAATAAACAACAATTTACAAAAGAACAACAATATATTCTAGCACGTAAAAGAGTTGAAAAAATAGGGAAATTTTACAAACATTTAATAGCTTATGTTATAGTAAATACCTTTTTGAGTGCGGTTTTTATTGTTGGAGATATTAATGATGGAGATACGTTTAACCAAGCTTTTTTTAACTTAAATAATTATAAAATTTGGTTTTTTTGGGGAATAGGAATTGTTTTTCAAGGATTAAATACTTTTGGCCTGAATCTAGTTTTTAGCAAAGGTTGGCAAGATAGAAAAGTAAGAGAATTTATGAATGATAAGTAAGAGACTAATGAAATCAACTCAAATAAAACAGCGCTTAAATTTAATAATAGAAAAGGATATCAAAAATATAAAAGGATTTTACACACATTTTTTTGCATCATTTGTAATATTACCTTTTTTAGTTTTCATTAATTTACAGACAGTTCCTCAATTTCAATGGTTTTGGTATGCCATTATTGCTTGGTGCATAGGTCTTTTTATTCATTGGATAAATGTATTTGTAATTTCAAAAATGGGATTTAAAGAGACATGGAAAGAAAATAAAATTAAGGAAATTATTAATTCTGAAAATAGCTCAGAATTTGAAGAAGATTACGATTACATTCAAGAAAAATATTACTTAAAAGCAAAAAAACAGACAAAACAAATTAAAGGTTTTTATCTGCATTTACTTGTTTCGGTTATTTCTTTTTTAATAATTTTATTTGCAAATCTAAAGTTAGTTCCAGATTTTTATTTCTTTTGGTTTGCTTTAATAGGAATGTTAATTGCACTATTCTTTCATTGGTTGGGTTTATTTGGTTTTGAAGTTTTAGGTCTAGGAAAACAATGGGAAGAAAGAAAAACTGTTGAATTATTAAAAAAATACCAATAAAATGAGACAAGATTTTAGGCAAGAACAAAATTATATTAAAGCAAAAAAAAGAGTAAAAGAAATAAAAGGTTTTTACATACATTTAAGCACTTATGTAATTATTAACATATTTATAAGTGGAGTAATTATTTATGGATTACTATCTAGCGGAGATTCATTAAATGAAACTATTTCTAATTTTGGGGTATATTCTACTTGGATTTTTTGGGGAATAGGAATATTTTTTCACTGGTTAGGAGTTTTTGGATTTAAATCTTTTGGTTTTGGAAAAGACTGGGAAGAAAGAAAGATTAAAGAATTTATGGATAAAGAAGAAAAACATTTTAAAAGATAATTTAAGTATGACTGCTATCAATCAAAATAAACTAGTTATTGTAAAAAATAGAATTCAAGAACTTAAAAAGTTTTACAAACATTTAGTTTTTTATGTTTTTATAAATTTAGTTGTCACTTTTTTAGGTTCAATCACCTTTAAAGTTTTTGGTGATTTTATAATCAGTAATCAATATAATGAAAACGGATTTGAGCATTATCCTCTTTGGTTGGTTTGGGGAATTATTTTAGGATTACATGCTTTAAAGGTTTTTGTTTTTCCTGATATTTTTGGTAATAATTGGAAAGAGAAAAAGATTAAAGAATATATGAATTATTAATTTTAAAGAATCATAACATCTAAACTTTGTCTTAAAATAAAAGTAAAAGTGCTAATTAATTATATAAATAGTTTAAAATAGAATGAACGTATTAATCATAGAAGATGAAAAGCCGGCCGCAAGAAGGTTGCATAGAATGTTGGCAAAATTAAATATTGATGTGCAACAAATGCTTCATTCTGTTGAAGAGTCTTTAAATTGGTTGCAAAACAACAAACATCCTGATTTAATTTTTTTAGACATTCAGTTGTCTGATGGATTATCATTTGAAATATTTGAAGAAATTGAAGTAAAATCGGCTATTATTTTTACCACTGCTTATGATGAATACGCCTTAAAAGCGTTCAAATTAAACTCAATTGATTATTTATTAAAACCAATTGATGATGATGAGTTAGAAGCGGCAGTAAAACAATTTAAAAAACAACATCCAAAACAAACAGAAGTTCAGGTTAACTTAGACGATATCCGTAAATTATTAGTAAACCCTGTAGATAGAAAATTTAAAAGGCGATTGTCAATAAAAGTTGGTCAGCATATAAAAATCATTCATATAGATCAAATTGAGTGTTTTTATAGCGAGAATAAATCTACATACATTCACACAAAAGAAAACAGAAACCATTTATTAGACAATTCTTTAGAAAACTGGCAAGAACAATTAGATCCTGAATATTTCTTTAGAGTAAATAGAACTTTTATCGTTCATATTAATGCAATAAAAGATATTGTAGCGTATTCAAATTCTCGTTTAAAATTAATATTACATTCATACAACGAAACAGAAATTATTGTAAGCAGAGAACGTGTAAAAGATTTTAAAAATTGGATTGATTAATGTAGTAAGTAATTACAATAACTAAAGCTCAATTCATAAAAACAAAACAAAATTACTTTTTAAATTTTTATATAAATATTAGGTAATATAAGTTTGGAAGACTTTTTTAGCAATAAAATATTGTCAATAACAAATACGATAAATAATTTCCTAACAATCAAACTTTGATTATTTTTATCAAAATTTAAGAATATGAGTCAACATGACGAATTCTTCGAGTACATTAACTCAGGATATACAACCAAAGGAGATTTTATTAATCTAGGAGCGGCAATGTTAGGTGAAGAAACCATCACAAATGCTTTTGTAAAAGTTCCTTTAAAAACTTTAAATAGACATGGTTTAATTGCTGGTGCAACAGGAACAGGTAAAACTAAAACGCTACAAGTTTTAGCAGAAAATTTATCGGATAAAGGTATTCCTGTTTTATTAATGGATATCAAAGGAGATTTATCTGGTTTGGCAGAAGCAAGTTCTGGTCATGTAAAAATTGATGAACGTCATCAAAAAATTGGGTTTCCTTTTGAAGCGAAAAAATTTCCAATTGAAGTTTTAACAATCTCAGAACAGGACGGAACACGTTTACGCGCAACAATCTCAGAATTTGGTCCAGTTTTATTATCAAGAATTTTAGATTTAACAGAAACACAAAGTGGCATTGTAGCCATCATTTTTAAATATTGCGATGACAACAAGCTACCATTATTAGATATTAAAGACTTTAAAAAAGTATTGCAATTTGTAACCAATGAAGGTAAAGAGGAAATTCAAGCAGAATATGGGCGAATTTCAACTTCTTCTACAGGAGCTATTTTGCGAAAAATTATTGAAATAGAACAACAAGGAGGAGATTTGTTTTTTGGAGAAAAATCTTTTGATGTAGAAGATTTAACAAGAGTTAATGAAGATGGACAAGGGCTTATTTCAGTTTTAAGATTAACGGATATTCAAGATAAACCAAAGTTGTTTTCAACATTTATGTTGCAATTATTAGCAGAGGTTTACGAAACTTTTCCAGAACAAGGAGATTCTGGTAGACCAGAATTAATTATTTTTATTGACGAAGCACATTTGGTTTTTGAAGAAGCCTCAAAAGCTTTATTAAATCAATTAGAGAGCATTGTAAAACTAATTCGTTCTAAGGGAATTGGCTTGTATTTTGTAACTCAAAACCCAAAAGATGTACCAGAAGATATTTTAGCACAATTGGGTTTAAAAGTACAACATGCTTTAAGAGCATTTACGGCTAAAGACAGAAAAGCAATTAAATTGGCGGCCGAAAATTATCCCGATTCGGAATACTATGATACTAAAGAAGTTCTAACACAATTAGGAATTGGAGAGGCTTTTGTATCTGTTTTAAATGAAAAAGGAATTCCAACACCTTTGGCCAGAACAATGTTGCGTGCGCCAATGAGCAGAATGGGTGTGCTAACAGACAAAGAGTTAAAAAGTGTAATTAATAATTCTCGCTTATTTTATAAATACAACGAAAATTTAGATAGAGAAAGTGCTTACGAATTGTTAAATCAGAAAATTAATAATATAAATAAGGCCGAAGAAAAAGCCATAAAAGATGCTGAGAGTCAAAAAGAAAATGAACGCTTAGCTAAGGAAAAAGCCAAAGAAGCAAGATCACAATCAAGAGGATCAACCAGAAGAAGAAGTACAGCACAAGATCCTTTAGTAAAAGTTTTAACAAGTGCCACATTTATTAGAGCCGTTTTTGGCATATTAAAAAAAGTAATCAAATAACAAAATCAAAAAACAAACGTTTTATAGTTTATAAAATCAACCAAAATGATAAAAAAAAGTTTTCTTCCATTAATTATAGTATCTCTATTAGTAATAAGTTGCAGTAATAATGACAAGTTTGTAATTGCAAAAGGCAAAGTAGGTTTAGTAACAACAAAAACTACGGTAAAAGAGTTAAATAAAATTTTTGAGAACGATTCTATTGTAGAGAATTTAAGCGAAGGCGCTTTAGGAGATAATTATTTTCAAGATGATGATGAATATTTAGTTTTTGAAAAAGGAGGGAAGCACTTACTAACCATCGTTCCAAAAGAACAATTAGATTCCACTTCTACCATAAAAAGTATCGAAATTCACGATGAGCGTTTTCAAACTAAAGAAGGTATCAACATAACTTCTAATTTTTCAGAAATTAATGCTTCAAATCTTTTAAGACCAGAATCTACACTAAAATCTGTTACTTTATTCGTGGACGAATTAAATGCTACAATAGCTATAGATAAAGAAGAGTTGGGCTTGAGAGATTTTAGCACTCAAAAAGTATCATTAGAGCAAATTCCAGATTTAGCGAAAATGAAATCTTTTGTAGTTTGGTTTTATTAGGGCATATTTTATAACTTTTTAAGTAAAGTTATAAAACCGCGCTTTTCATTATATCTTTTTATCGTGCCTCAAAAAAGGATGCCATTTCAATCGCTTATGCAAAATGCAACCCATTATGAATAAAAAATACACCATTCAAAAATCACCTTTTATTGTACCAACTCAAGATGGTAAATTAATAGAAGAGCATTTTGGTAATGCCACAAGTAGAGAGTCAAATGTAAGTATTGCTCATATGGTTGCACCTTCAAAATGGAAAGAACCTTTTCAAACGCCTAAATTTGATGAATATACTTATATTATAAAAGGTAAAAAGCAATTTATAATTGAAGATGAGGTAATTGTTTTAGAAGCAGGACAATCTATCAAAATAGAAAAAAATACTAGAGTGCAATATTCTAATCCTTTTGAGGAGGAATGTGAATATTTAGCAATTTGTTTACCTGCTTTTTCTATTGATTTGGTAAATAGAGAAGCGTTGTAAAAACCCTAAAACTTCATCCCAACTTTAAAGTTTAAAACTCTACCAGTCATAAAATTAGGAATTCCAAACTGTGTTTTAGAATACACATCTCTAACCCAAGTATTGGTAATTGCATTCTGAATATCAAACATATTAAACAATTCTAAACCAGCAGTTAATTCTTTAAAGTTAGATAACCAGCCAGAACTAAATTGTTTATTTGCATCCGCAAAAACATAAGAAACACCCAAATCTGCACGCCTATAATCACGCAAACGTGACTGAAAATTATAAGGATCTGAGTAAACAGGAGCGCCGCCAGGAACTCCAGAATTATATACTAAATTTAAATATGCTTTTAAATCTGGTAAGTTTGGCACATAATCCTGAAATAAAATTCCAAACTTTATACGTTGATCTGAAGGTCTTGCAATGTAACCTTTATTGTCTATATTTTCTTCAGTTTTTAAATATCCAAAACTCACCCAACTTTCACTTCCAGGAACAAATTCGCCATTCAAACGCATATCTAATCCATAAGAATAAGCTTCTGTAACATTATCTGCCCTGTAACGAATTCTAACGTTATCAATAGTGTAAGAATTTACATCTGATAAATCTTTGTAATATACTTCTGTGGTTAATTTAAAAGGCCTTTCCCACATTGTAAAACTGTAATCCATTCCAGATACAAAATGAATCGATTTTTGTGCTTTCACATTTACATTTAAATCTCCATTAAAATCTCTTAACTCTCTGTAAGAAGGTGGTTGTGCATACAAACCGCCAGAAAATCGGAATAGCATGTCTTTTTCCCAATCTGGTTT